>Ga0164241_10001319_pt1 | contig 31626 bp, 23 predicted proteins | sample OricomyardsoilBY_FD_108780 | JGI IMG/M metagenome (GOLD analysis project Ga0164241, IMG submission 108780) | Backyard soil microbial communities from Emeryville, California, USA - Original compost - Back yard soil (BY) | ecosystem: Environmental > Terrestrial > Soil > Unclassified | place: USA... | reverse complement strand
GGCCTCGGGGGCGAGCATCTTCACCTTGCCCGCGATGGCCTTCGTTTCGGCGGGCTTGTGCTTGTTCTCGAAGTCGAGCTGCGGAGTGTCCGTGTCCGGAGGCAAACAGACCGACACCTTCACGCCGCCGGGCCACATCTCTCCGCGGAGCGCCTGCGAGAAGCCGACGATCGCGAACTTGCTGGCGGCGTACGCGGTGTATCCGAAGATGCCGAGGACGCCCGCGAGCGACGACACGTTCAAGATGTGACCCGCGCGCTTCGCCAAGAGGTGCGGGACGACGGCCTTCGTCATGTGAACGGTCCCGAAGAAATTGATGTCCATCATCTGCCGAAACTCTTTCGTCGGCAGATCGACGAAGCGGCCCGGCAGCACCACGCCCGCGTTGTTGACGAGGATGTCGGCGGGGTGATCCTCGAGGTGGGCGGCCATCACGCGATTCACGGCGTCGTCGTCGCTCACGTCGAGCGCGAGCGTGAGGACCTTCGCAGAGGGGTGGCGGCTCTCGAGCTTGGCCTTCGCTTCGGCGAGGACCTCTGCGCGGCGCGCGACGAGCACCGCCTCTGCGCCGAGCGACAGGACCTTGTCGGCGAACGCGAAGCCGATGCCGCTCGAGCCGCCGGTGACGATGACGCTCTTCCCCGAGAAGTAATCGCGAGCCTTCATTGCGCCGGACCCTAGTCCGCCCGTCAGGGCGGCGATCGAGAAAAGAGGAACGGCCGAGCGGCGCGCCTTCGGTACGGTCTCTGTTCCGGCCTCCACTTGCGAGCGTCAGCGAGGGCCGGAACAGAGACCGTGCCGAAACTTGGGGCAGGCCCTACCGCAGCGCCCGCGCGTCGCAATCACTCCTCGTGGGGGGAGTCCCCGCTGCCCTGGACTGATCGAGGAGGATCACGCGGCTGCGCGCGCGACGACCTCGGAGGTCTTCGGCGGGGCATGCTCTGCGTCTGTCCCGATGAACGCCTCTCGCGTGCCCATGACCCAGTCGAAAAACGGCGAGGTGACGCACCAGTTCTTGTGCTGGTTCGGTCCGAGGTGATGGTCCATGTGCCAGGGCACCCACTTCTTGCCCCACTCGGGATCGAGGTGCGCCTTCTTGTGGACGAAGTAGTAGGCCGCAGAGGTGGCCCAGGCGCCCGCGACGAAGCCTGGGGCGACGGGCAGGAGTGGGGTCGCGACGAGGGCGCCCGCGACGATCCCGAGGACCTCTTTCGCCCGTGACGACGAGTCTTCGATCTCGAGCTCGTAGACCGGATCGTATCCGGCGTGCTTGCGCGCGTTCTTGTGGTGCTCGTGCCAGTGAAACGACCAGAAGCTGCCTTTTTTCTTCCCGAGCCCGTGCAGGACGTACTTGTGAACGAGCCATTCTGCAGCGTTGTTGGAGAGGACCCCGAGGGCGAAGCCGAGCATGACGTGTCTCCCGGTAAGATGACCGATTAGTCACCCATTTTCTGAGGCATGCTGCGCGTGGTGTCAAGCGAAAAGGTGACCGAGGAGTCACAGTTGCGAATGCCATCCGGCAAGCGCGCTGAGAATCGAAAGATGCGCACGGAGTCGCTCTCGCGCGCGGCGCTGGCGCTCTTTCTTCAGTACGGCGTCGAGGCCGTCACCATCGACCAAATCGTCGATGGGGCGCGGACCGCGAAGGGCTCGTTTTATCGGTACTTCCGCGACAAAACGGACTTGGTCGCGTCGCTGGTGAAGCCGGTGCGAGACGACGTATCGGAGACGTTCGATCGCTGCGAGGCGCTCCTCGCGAACGCGTCGTCCGGAAGCTTCGCGCAGGCGTACGAGGCGCTGGCGCAAGACCTCATCCGCGTCGTGCTTCAGCACCCGGACGTCATTCGCCTCTACCTGCACGAGGCGCGTGGACCGAAGAACGGGGCACGCGCGCCGATCGTGGAGCTGGCGGAAGAGGTCCTCGCGGGCGCGACGCGCCTCTCGGAGGTCGCGCACTCGCACGGTCTCGTGCGCGGCGTGGTCGGTCGCTTGTCGGCCATCGTCGTCGTGGGCGCGAGCGAGCTCATCGTCGCGCGCTTGTTCGCAGGAGACGACGTCGGCCCCGTCCTCGAGATGCCGGGCGCGCTCGTCTCGCTCGTGCTCGATGGGGTGCGCGCGCGGCCGACCACGACGGGCGTCGCGACGGCGCCGCCGAAGGTCGAGAGTGGCCCACCGAAAGAGCGCCCGAAGCCGCCGCCGACACCCGCGAAGCGCGCCGCGCCGACCCCCGCGAAGCCGCCGCCGACACCCGCGAAGCGCGCCGCGCCGACACCCGCGAAGCGCGCCGCGCCGACACCCGCGAAGGCGGCGAAGCGCGCCGCGCCGACACCCGCGAAGGCGGCGAAGCGCAAGCGCTGAGGGGATCTGCGCGGCGGCGAGAGGTTCGCTACACTCGACTCGGATGAGCGTCGTCGGGATATGGCTCTTGGGCGCGGGCGCCGCGATGCTCGGCGCCGCGTCAGCGCGCCCGCTCGGCGACATGCTGGTCCCGGAGCGTCGCGCGCGGCGCGCCGCGGCGCGCTTGCGTCGAACGGACGCCGCGAGCGTGAGACCTGGCGAGCTCGTCAAGATCGTCGGACGCGTCTCGCACGTGCATGATTCGCTCGCAGCGCCGCTCAGCAAGCGCGTCTGCGCGCACTATTCGGCGCGCGTCGAAGCCGAGGCGCCGCGAGGCTGGAAGGTCGTCGCCGAGGAGAAACGGACGCAGAGCTTCGTGGTGACGGACGACACCGGAGACGTCCTCGTCGATACGGTGCGCGTCGCGGTCGACGTGGTGATCGATCACGAATGGAACCCGAAGGAGGCCGACGTCGAGACGCGCTTCGATCTCGACGGCTTCCTCTATCAGCTCGGCGTCACGAAGCCCCCGGAGGGCAGCCGCGTGAAGCTTCGCTACCGTGAGGGCGCGCTCGAAGAGGGAGAGACGGTGACCGTGGTCGGCGTCGCCGCGCTCGGCGAAGCGTTCGGCGTGGGCCTCGGGTATCGAGACACCGGACGCGCGCTCACGATCTCGGCGCCCCGAGGCGGGCGCGTCTTCGTGAGCGACGGTATGCACTACGCGTGAGTCGGGTTCGCGTGCCCCGCGAGCGCTACATCGCGCGCGTCGAGGCGGGCGGCCGCGCGAGCATCGCGTCGATCGCGTGCGCGCCTCTGCGGCCTTCCGCGATCGCCCAGACGATGAGCGAGGCGCCGCGGCGCGCGTCGCCGATGACGAAGACGCCCGGAGCGGCTTCTGTCGTTGGATCGTCCGCGGCGATGCGGCCGCGGGCGTCGACCCGTAGCCCGAGCGCGACGTAGAGCGGATTCGGCTCGGGCCCGACGTAGCCGGTCGCGACGAGCACGAGATCGACGTCGAAGACGACGTCGTCGCCGCCGGCAGGGACGAAGCGCGCCGCCTCTTCGCGGACATGTCGCGCGACGAGCCGCGTGACGCGGGTCGAGTCGCCCTCGTCGCGTCCTTCGAGGCGCGTCGTCTCGAGGGCGAACTCGCGCGCGCCGCCCTCTTCGTGCGCCGCAGACACCCGAAAGATCCGCGGCCACATAGGCCAGGGATCCGCCGCGGTGCGCTTGTCTGCGGGGCGCTCGGCGATCTCGAGCTGCGTAACCGAGAGCGCGCCTTGTCGATGCGCGACGCCGAGGCAGTCGGCGCCGGTGTCGCCGCCGCCAAGGATGAGTACGCGCCGGCCCTTCGCGTCGATGCGCGTCCCGTCGGCGATGCTGTCGCCGGCCTGCACGCGGTTCTCTTGCTCGAGGTACTCGAGCGCGAGGTGGACCCCCGCGAGATCGCTCCCTGGCACGTCGAGCGGTCGCGGCGCTTGGGCGCCGACCGCGATCGCGACGGCGTCGTAGTCGCGACGCAGATCCTCTGCAGAGAGGTCGCGACCCACAGAGACGCCCGTCTTGAACACGACGCCCTCGTGTTCGAGCTGTTCGAGGCGAGCGTCCAGCACGGCGCGATCGAGCTTGAAGTCCGGGATGCCGTAGCGAAGGAGCCCGCCCACGCGGTCGGCGCGCTCGAACACCGTGACCTCGTGTCCAGACCGGGCAAGCTCTTGTGCGCACGCGAGGCCCGCGGGACCCGAGCCGACGATCGCGACGCGCTTGCCGGACTTCGTCTTGGCCAGCTGCGGCTCGAGGCCGCCCGAGTCGAAGATGCGATCGGCGATCGCGCGCTCGACCTCTTTGATCGTGACGGGCGCGTCGGCGATCGCGAGGACGCACGCGGCCTCGCACGGAGCGGGGCACAAGCGACCCGTGAGCTCGGGGAAGTTGTTCGTGGTCAGCAGGCGGCGGGCGGCCTCGTCGATGCGGTCGCGATAGACCAGATCGTTGAACTCCGGGATCGGGTTCCCCAGCGGGCAGCCGCCTGTCCCGGTGGTCGAGTGGCAGAACGGGACGCCGCAGTCCATGCATCGCGAGGCCTGGCGCACGAGCGCGTCTCCCGTGAGCGGAAGGTGCACCTCGCGAAAGTCCCGGAGTCGCTCAGCGACGGGGCGCTTCGGCGGAAGCTCACGAGCAATTTCGAAGAACGCAGTCGGCTTGCCCATGATTACTCCGCCGCCGGGGCAAGGGACTCCGGACGTGCCGATACGCGGCCGTCCGCGATCGCGCGCTCGAACTCGATGGGCATGACCTTCGCGAAGCGTCGGCTGCGCTCTTCCCACGTCGCGAGGATCGTCCGCGCGAGTTGGCTCCCCGTCGCGTCGACGTGGCGCTCGAGGAGCGCGCGAACGAGCGAGCGATCGTCGTCGTCGAGCTCTCGCAGTCGGACCATCTCCGGGTTGATTCGCAGCTCGAGCTCGGTCGCCGCGCCGGTCAGCGTGGCGTCGTCCAGGACGTACGCGACGCCGCCGCTCATCCCGGCTGCGAAGTTCCGGCCTGTGGGGCCGAGGACGACGACGATGCCGCCGGTCATGTACTCGCAGCCATGATCGCCGACGCCCTCGACGACGGCGCGTGCGCCGCTGTTGCGCACCGCGAAGCGCTCGCCCACGCGTCCCGCGAAGAACGCCTCTCCGCTGGTGGCGCCGTAGAGCGCGACGTTGCCTGCGATGACCTGCCGAGCTGCGTCGAACTTCGCGCTGGTGGGCGGGAAGACCGCGACACGTCCGCCAGACAGGCCCTTGCCGACGTAGTCGTTCGCGTCGCCGCACAGATGGAGCGTCACGCCGCGCGGCAAGAACGCCCCGAGCGATTGGCCGGCCGAGCCGTCGAGATCGAAGACGATCGCGTCGTCGGCGAGGCCGCTCTCGCCGCGGCGCCGCGTGACCTCGCTTCCGAGGAGCGTGCCGATCGCGCGGTCGCGGTTCGTCACCGAGAGGCTCGCGCGTACGGCGGTTCCCTCGAAGATGGCCGGCTCTGCGAGGTCGAGCATCTTCTGGTCTATTGGCCTGGGCGCGGAGGGCGCCGGGGTGCGTGATGCAGCGCGAAGCGCGGCCTCTGGGGCGACGTGCGATGCGTCGAGGATCGCGCCCAGCGCCAGGAGCTTGCCGCGCGGGACGTCGTCCGAGGGCGCCGCGGCGAGGAGATCGACGCGGCCGACGAGCTCGTCCAACGTGCGGACACCGAGCGAGGCCATGAGGACGCGGACCTCTTCGGCGAGGAAGCGGAAGAACGTGATGACGTGCTCGGCTCGGCCGGTGAAGCGCGCGCGCAGATCGGGGTTCTGGGTCGCGATGCCGACCGGGCATGTGTCGAGGTGGCAGACGCGCATCATCACGCAGCCCATCACGACGAGCGGCGCCGTGGCGAAGCCGAACTCTTCGGCGCCGAGGAGCGCCGCGATGACGACGTCGCGCGCGGTCTTCAGCTGGCCGTCGACCTGAAGGACGACGCGATCGCGCAGGCGGTTCATGACGAGCGTCTGCTGCGCCTCTGCGAGGCCGAGCTCCCACGGGATGCCGGCGTGCTTCAGCGACGAGAGCGGGCTCGCCCCGGTGCCGCCGTCGTGTCCCGAGATGAGGACGACGTCGCTCTTTGCCTTCGCGACACCTGCGGCGACGGTCCCGACGCCGACTTCGGAGACGAGCTTCACCGAGATGCGCGCGCGCGGGTTCGCGCTCTTCAGATCGTAGATGAGCTGAGAGAGGTCCTCGATCGAGTAGATGTCGTGGTGGGGCGGCGGGCTGATGAGCGGCACGCCAGGCGTCGAGAAGCGAACGCGCGCGATGTGCGGATAGACCTTGTTGCCCGGGAGCTGTCCGCCCTCTCCGGGTTTTGCGCCTTGGGCGATCTTGATTTGGATCTCGTCGGCGCTGACGAGGTACGCGCTCGTGACGCCGAACCGCGCGCTCGCGACTTGCTTGATGGCGCTGCGGCGGCTGTCGCCGTTCGCGTCGGGCGTGAAGCGCCGCGGGTCCTCGCCGCCTTCGCCGCTGTTCGACTTGCCGCCGATGCGATTCATCGCGATCGCGAGCGTCTCGTGCGCTTCGGCGCTGATCGAACCGAAGCTCATCGCGCCCGTCGCGAATCTGGGCAGGATGCGCTCGATCGGCTCGACCTCTTCGATCGCGATGGGTTTGACCGCCTCGGTGCGCAGGCGGAAGAGCCCGCGCAGCGTCCCCTTTCGAGCGCCGTCCTCGTCGACGGTCTTCGCGTACTCGCGGAAGATCTCGAGCCTCTTTGCGCGGGTCGCGTGCTGCAGCTTGAAGATCGTCTCGGGGCCGAAGAGGTGCACCTCGCCGTCGCGGCGATGCTGGTACTGGCCGCCGACGAGGAGCGAACGTGGAGCCGCGGCCTCTCGCGTCGAAGGCGCGAACGCGCGCGCGTGGTGAAAGAGGGCGTCTTCGGCGATCTCACGCGCGCCGACGCCGCCGATGCGCGACGGCGTGCCGGTGAAGTACCGCGCGACGAGCTCCGGCGAGAGACCGAGCGCCTCGAAGATCTGAGCGCCTCGATAGCTGGCGATCGTGCTGATCCCCATCTTGCTCATGATCTTCACCACGCCCTTCTCGATCGCGGCGAGGTACTTCTTCTCGAGCGTCTGAAGCGTCACTTCCGGCGGGACGAGCCCGAGCGCGTCGAGCCTCGTGAGTGCGTCGAGCGCGAGATACGGATTCACGGCGCTCGCGCCGTAGCCGACGAGCATGGCGGCGTGGTGCACCTCGCGGACGGCGCCGGTCTCGACGATGAGCGTCACGCGCGTCCGCTTCTTCTCGCGAACGAGGTAATTGTGCAGGCCGGCGGTGGCGAGCACCGCGGGGATGGGCGCGCGCGTCGCGCGGATCGCGCGATCGGAGAGGACCAGCACCTTGGCTCCGGCGGCGATCGCGTTCTCGGCCTTTGCGAAGAGCGAGAGGAGGGCGGGCTCGAGCCCGTCGGGCCCCTCTTCGGCGGGGAACGTCATGTCGAGGACTGTCACGCCGAACGGCTCGCCACCGACGAGGTGCGCGTCCTCTCCGCGGAAATGGGCGATGTGCCGGAAGCGCGCCATCTCGTGGTTGTCGAGGAACGGCCTCTCGCAGAGCACCATGCGGCAGCTCTCGGGGCGAGGCTCGAGGAGGTTCGCCTCTGGACCGACGGCGGTGGCGAGGCTCGTGACGAGCTTCTCGCGGATCGCGTCGAGCGGTGGGTTCGTCACCTGCGCGAAGAGCTGCTTGAACGAGTCGAAGAGCGGCCGGGCCTTCTGCGAAAGCACCGCGAGCGCCGCGTCGTTGCCCATCGAGCCGAGAGGCTCTTCGCCTCGTGTCGCCATCGGCGCGAGCAAGAGGCGCAGGTCTTCGTCGGTGTAGCCGAACGCCGCGAGCGATTGATCGAGCGCCTCGCCTTCGAGCGCAGTCGGCGCCTCTCCCTCGGGGAGGCTCTCGAGCGGGACGAAGTGTTCGTCGAGCCAGGTGCCGTAGGGCTTCGCGGTCGCGACCGAGCGCTTCACCTCGGCGTCCGGAACGATGCGGCCCTGCTCGAGATCGACGTAGAAGATGCGACCGGGACCCAGGCGTCCCTTCTCGACGATCTTCTCCGGCGCGACGTCGAGGACGCCGGTCTCGCTCGCGAGCAACACCATGCCGTCGTCGGTGACGACGTAGCGACCCGGGCGGAGGCCGTTGCGATCGAGGATCGCGCCGACGCGCACGCCGTCGGTGAACGTGACACATGCGGGACCGTCCCAAGGCTCGATGAGGCAGCCGTGGTAGGCATAGAACGCGCGCAGCTCGGGCGGCATCGTCACGTCGTGCTCCCACGCCTCGGGGATCATCATCATCATGGCGTGGGGAAGCGATCGACCGGCCATCACGAGCAGCTCGAGGACGCTGTCGAAGCAGGCCGAGTCGCTCAGGCCCTCGTGCACGATCGGAAAAATGCGCTCGAGGTCGGGGCCGAGCAGGTCGCTCGCGAGGAGCGCCTCTCTTGCGCGCATCCACCCGACGTTGCCGCGTAGCGTGTTGATCTCTCCGTTGTGCGCGACGAGGTGATACGGGTGCGCAAGCTCCCAGCTCGGGAACGTGTTCGTCGAGAACCGCGAGTGGAAGACTGCGAGCGCGCTCTCGGTGCGCGGGTTCGTCAGATCGCTGAAGTAGTCGCGCAGCTGTGGCGGCGTCAGCATGCCCTTGTAGACGAGGGTCCTCGTCGAGAGCGTCGGGACGTGGAAGTACTGCCGATCGTCGATGCCGCTCGACCTGATCGCCTTCTCGTAGCGCTTGCGGATGATGTAGACGCGACGCTCGAACGCCTGCGCATCGAGCGCTTCCTGGCCGAGCCCAAGGAAGACGTGGTCCATCGTCGTCTCGACGCTCTTCGCCGTCTTGCCGATCGCGCGGTTGTCGGTCGGGACGCGACGCCAGCCGAGCAGCGTGAGGCCCTCTTGGCGAACGATCATCCCGAACACGAGCTTCGCGAGCGCCGTCGCTTGGGTGTCGCTCGACCCGAAGAAGAGACCCACCGCGTACGCGCCGGGGCTCGGGAGCTCTGTCAGCGGCTTTCCATCCGGGGCGGCCGCGATCCTTCCGAGCGCGCACTCTCGCGCGAAGAGCTCGTGAGGGATCTGCATCAAGATGCCAGCACCGTCGCCAGTGTCCGGCTCTGCACCGGTCGCGCCGCGATGCTCGAGTCGCTCGAGCGCGGTCAGCGCGGTGTCGATCAGCGCGTGGCTCGGACGTCCATCCAGCCGCGCGACAAAGCCGACACCGCAGGCGTCGTGTTCGAAAAATCGGTCGTAGAGGGCTGCCACGTTAACGCGGCGCAGTATGCCACCTGGCGCGCCGCGTAGGGCTACAAACCACGGCAATTGACGTGATGGCTTACGCTAGATGACGCGGCGCACGGACTCGTGAGGGGACCCGAGCGCCGACGCGGCGCGAGGCCCGGCGTGAATCGCCGCGCGCCGTGAAGTGTCAACGCGCGGTCACGCTTGCTGCGCTTGCATCCCCGTTCTTTTCGAGTCTTGCCAGGATCCAGGCTGGCACCGTCGTTGCGTAGACCTCTACGCGGAGGTCCTTCCCATGCGCTTTTCGGCCCGACACCTTCTCGCTTTCGCCGTCCTCGCCGTCCCGTTCGCAGCCGGCGCCAAAGGCGACGGCTGCGCCGCCGCGTCGAAGTCCGACGCCCCCGATGTCTCGGGGGATTGGGCGATTCAGTACGAAGACAAGATCGGCGTCGAAGTGAACCTCGGTGGCAAGGTCTACACGTCCGAGCTCGGTCCCGAGGGCGGGACGGTCACGGTCGACTTCAACGGCAAGCCGCTCAGCTTCGACCTCGACTGCTCGCGCCCCGAGATTGTCTGCCCGTCGGAGGCGTGGCCCGACGCGGTCTCGATCGCGCAAAAGAGCACCGAGCACGAACACCAGATGATCGTGACCATCCCGAAACAGACCTGCTCGGAGGCCCTGGTCGAACCGGACCCGTCGACCTGCGGAGAAGGGACTCCGAACCCGAGCTGCAAGAAAGTCTGCAACGGCGACATCACGACGACGAGCGCCGACGCGTTCGGGGTGATCGGCGAAACCGGGGAGAGCTTCCGCCTCTACCTCGGCGCGGGCGCGGCCTCGAACGGGCTCAATTGCGCCATGCTCGACTGGTCGTACGCCGACGCCGATCTCGTGACCGAGGACGCCGACAGCGAGGATTGGCGCGCGACCGGCATGGAGAACGGCACCGTGACGGTGGCGTATGCGGGCGGTTGCTTGTGGGTCGCCGATCCTGATCCCGATCCGGATCTCGAGGCCGCCGTCATCGGGGCGAGCGTGACCTTCACGGTGCCTTTCACGGGGGCGCGCAAGTAGCGCGCGTGCCTGCGCTTCGGCGGGTGCGAATCAGCGGATCGAGCTCGTGATCTTCTCGAAGTCGGTGAAGATGCCCTCGTCGGACGCGCCGAAGAACACGTGCATGAAGAGGCCCGGCGAGCCCGCGATTTGCGTGATGCCCTCGCGGCTGTGATGGTCGCCGTCTTTCACGTCGATGAACGGCGTCGATTTTCCAAGGAGCGGCAACGTCAGGTTCGCCGTGCCGGCCGGCTTCTGCGGGTGGTTGCCGAAGTAGATGTGAAAGCCCGCCTCGGGGCCGTCGAGGGTCGTCACCGGGAACACGTGGTAGACCACGAAATCTGCGCCGGGCTGCGGATAGAAGCCGAAGTCCTTCGGTAGATCCATCGCGCGTCCGGCGTCGAGGGTGACGCGCCGCGCGTCGAGCACGATGGCGCGTTTGCCGAGCGTGATGGTGTCCGCGAGCTTCTTCGCGAGGTTCGTGCAGCCTGCGCCGGTCGGCATGACCTCTGGCGAGACGAAGAACGAGACGCGCACCAAGAGGCCGTCCTTGGCGACGGCGTAGAGGCGGAGCGCGAGCGCTTTTTCGTGATCGGCGCGCAGCGTCTTCGGCGTGAGTCGGATTTCGCGGATGCCCGCGACGGTCTTGTCTTCGACGGTCGCGTCCTTCGCGTACGGGTCGCTCTTCTCGACCTCACGGGCGAGATCGGCGCCGGGCCTCGCGAACATCTCCTCGACGTAGACGACGAACTGCTTGCCGTTCTCTTCGAAGTAGAGCCGCGTCTCGGCGTCCTCGGCGGGCGCGGCGGCCATGATGCTGGTCGGGCGCGCGTTGTTCACGAGGCCGTCGAAGGGGCGGATCTCGAGTCGATCGCTGAGCAGCGACTCGTCCTTCGCCGCCATTGGCCTCGACTCGAAGCCGCCACACTCGGTCGCCCCGGAGTCTGCGGTCGGCGTCGCTGGCGACGCGCCGCTCGACGCCGACGCGGTCGCTGTGGGAAGCGGAGGCAGGTCTTCCGGGCCGGGGATTTCGTTCGCCCGGTTCGCGCCGCCACACGCGACGAGGGTGAACAGAGAGCCGAGCGTGAGCGCTCGCCACGTGGCCGCGACGCGTTGCATGGCGCGCATGCTAATCCACCGGCGGCGAGCTGCACCACCGACGCTTCGCGCCGACTCCGTCGAACGACGAGGCTCGGAAGCCGCGTCTCTTCAGGGCTCGCCGTCGGTCGTGGGCTCGAGGTCGTCCGCCGCTGCCGCTTCCTCTGCGGACGGCGGATCACCGAACACGAGCGGCTCGCCGTCGGGGCTGAGGCAGGCGCGGCCGCGCCCTGCGGCCTTCGCGGCGTAGAGGTTCTTGTCGGCGATCGAGACGAGATCGTCGGGGTGATCGGTGTCGTCGGGGTAGGCCGCGGCGCCGATCGAGATCGAGATGCCCTTGCGCATGGCGGCGTCTCCGATGCGTCGCGCGACGAGCGCCGCCTCGAGCGAGCCGGCGCCCGGGAGGACGACGCCGAGCTCGTCGCCGCCGAACCGCGCGGCGACGTCGTGGGCGCGGAGCTCTTCCTTCAGGATCGTCCCGATCAGGCGGAGCGCGGCGTCGCCGGCCTCGTGACCCTTCTTGTTGTTCGTCTCGCGGAAGTGATCGAGATCGATGAGGAGGAACGAGAGCGAGGTCTTCGCGCGCTGGGCACGTGACCGCTCGTGGCCGAACCGCGCCTCGAGCTCGCGACGATTGAGCAGGCCCGTCAGCGGATCGTGGCGCGCAAGCTCCTCGTTCTCCTTCAGGAGCCGGAGCGTCTCCCAGACGAGCGACGCGTGCGCCACGAAGAGCTCGAGCGCCGCAGCTCGCTCGTCGTCGATGTGCGGATCGCCGAAGCGCCGATCGGCGAAGCATAGGCCGAGCAAGTGATCGCGCGCGCCAAGCCGGACGAGGGCGAAGTCGCTCGCGGGATCGAGCTTCGCGAGCGCCTGCGCGACGGGCCCGTCGGGGCGAACGAACGTCGAACGCGATCCGGTCAGGGCCAGTCCGACCTCGTCGTTCGCGGAGGAGCCTTGGACGAGGCGGATGCTGCTCGCGCGCGCCTCGAGCGGAGACGGGCCGCCCGCCTTTGCGAGCGCGCGCTCGAAGCTGACAGCGCCTTCTTCGAGCGACTCCCAGATCCGGTGGGCTTCTTCTTCGCTGGCGGGGCCGGTGGCCTTCCAGCCGACGAGCTCGGGCGGCCCGACGACGCCGCGATCGACCAAGAAGATGACCGCGCGATGAAAGCCGAGGCCGTGTCCGGCGGTGATGCCCGCGAGCATGAGCGACGCGGCCTCTTGGGTGGATTTCGCCTCGAGCATGCGATCGGTGACCGCGCGGAGCGCGCTCTGCCTGGACAGCTCGGCCACGGCCTTCGCGGCGGCGGTCGCGAGCTCCGCGCGCGGCATCGCGCTCGCGAGGGCGAAGGCCCAGATCCCAGCGACGTCTCCGGACAAGAGCGTGGCGGGCACCGTGGCGGTGGCCCCGTCGCGTCGAACGACGACCTGCGAGGGAGCGGCGCGCTCGCTCAACGTGACGCCAGCGGCCGCCGGCGCGAGCGACGCCAACTTCAAGAGCTGCGCCAGTCCGCCGAGCGCGAGCGCGTCGGGCCCAGCTTCGATCTCGAACAGGAAGGGGCCGGTTCGCTTCGCGAGCTCGAGGACGTGCGGCGCCACGCTCGCTACCCGGGATGCCCGATGCAGCGCTGCGGGAGAGCGTGTGGGAGGCGGGACCGAGTCGATCAAAAGACTGTATCACGCGTCCCGGGGGTGCTGGCTCGGCGTGACGGCGCTTCCGGGAGGGGGTATCCAGAACGGGCATGAGCCGTCGCAAGGTGTTCGTCGCGGGGCATCGAGGCCTCGTCGGGAGTGCAATCGTTCGGCGCCTCGCCGAAGACGCCGAGGTGGACGTCGTCGTGCGAACGCGCGGCGAGCTCGACCTCACCGACCGCGCGAAGGTCGACGAGCTCTTTCGGGCGGAGCGGCCGGACGAGGTCTATCTCGCTGCGGCGAAGGTCGGCGGCATCCTGGCGAACGACACGCTGTCGGGCGACTTCATCCGCGACAACCTGCTCATCCAGACGCACGTCATCGACGCCGCACGTCGCTTCGAGACGGGCAAGCTCTGCTTCCTGGGGAGCTCGTGCATCTATCCGAAGCTCGCGCCCCAGCCGATCCGCGAAGATTCGCTCCTCACCGGGCCGCTCGAGCCGACGAACGATGCGTACGCGGTCGCGAAGATCGCTGGGATCCAGATGCTGCGCTCGTATCGAAAGCAGTTCGGCATGCAGGGGATCTCGGTCATGCCGACGAACCTCTACGGCCCGAACGACAACTTCGATTTGAAGGGCTCGCATGTCCTCCCGGCGCTGATTCGCAAGTTTCACGAGGCGAAGGTCTCGGGGGCGCCGACGGTCGAAGTCTGGGGAAGCGGCACGCCGCGGCGAGAGCTGCTCCACGTCGACGATCTCGCGGACGCGTGTGTGTTCCTCATGAAGGCGTACGCGTCTCCAGAGCCGATCAACGTCGGGGTGGGTGAGGACGTGACCATTCGCGAGCTCGCCGAGCTCGTGCGTGAGATCGTTGGCTTCGCGGGTGACATCACGCTCGACCCGACCAAGCCCGACGGCACCCCGCAGAAGCTCCTCGACGTGGGTCGGGTGAACGCGCTCGGGTGGCGCGCGCGCATCCCTCTCCGTGAAGGTATCGCGTCGACCTACGCCTGGTATCGGGAGAACGTGGCCTGATGAAAGCGATGCACGCTTCCGATCGCTCGTGGGGCGCCGTCGTGGCGAGCGCTGCGCTTCTGCTCTGCGCGGCGTGCTCCGAACCGGCGTCGGGATCGGCGACGAGCGGCTCCGCGGTCGCCGCGCTCTCTGCGGCGCCGTCGGCGTCGGCTCCGGCGTCCGAGAAGGTGACGCCCCCGACGTGTCCGATGATGGTCAAGGCGCTCGGCATGGATCGGGGCTTTCCGGTGATCGCGCCGACGACCAAGAAAGATCTCGACGCTGCCGTCGCAGAGCTCGAGGACCGGATCGCGGCGTTCGACGACGTGAAGAGCGTCCTCGATCCGGAGCCGCTGCGCGTCGGCGGCGAGCTCGCCGCGTCGTTCGCGGAGCTCGTGGAAATGATGAAGCAGAAGCCGCCGGAGCCGGAGCAGGAGCCGCGAGAGGGGAGCATCCTCAAGGCGCGTCCGACCGCGAGCGCGAGCGCGAAGGCGCCGGCGCCTCTGTATGACAGCACCGACTGGGGCACGAAGAACGAGCGCTTCGTCGCCGCGTGGAAGGGCGTCGCCGAGCTCTGCCACTAGGGGGCCCTAGTTCCTCCGGTCCTCCCGCTCGGCCCTCGCGGACGCTCGCAAGTGAAGGCCGGGCAGGAGGACGCGCCGAAAGCGTTCGTGTGGCCACCCCCGATTTGGCTGTCCGCCCTTTCGGGCGGAGTAGGACCGGTCGCCCGCGCGCCACGTCCGCGGAAGCGGCGCGTGGGTGCCGAGCGCGAGGACGTCAGCGGGCGCGGAGGCTCGCGAGGACAGCGTCGAGATCGCCGGGCAGTGGGGATTCGTGCGCCTCGCCAGAAGCGAGCGTCAGCTTGTCGACGTGGAGCGCCATCCGATCGAGGCCGTGTTTCTCGAAGAGATAGGTCGAGGTCCGGTCGTCACGGCGCGTCTGACCGCCGACGACCGGGTGGCCGATCTTCGACAGCCCCGCGAGCGCGGCGCCGATCGAGCCTTTCCCGGTCAGGTGGACCAGACCGTAGCCGCCGCACACCTCGACGCGGCGATAGGTGACGTCGCGCGTGAGGCGACCCTTCGCGCGCGGGACGCCCCGCACGAGCGCGAGTGCTTCCCAGGCAGCCGTGGCCGCAGCGTCGCCGGAAACGACGAGCCCGCTCGCGCCGCTCGGCAGCGCGCGTCGCGCCCTGCTCGAGGGCGCGCCGTGAGGAGGGACGTCTTCCACCGCGGACTGCGCCGAGATCTCCGCCGGCGCGGGGGTCGCGACCTTCTCGAAGACCGCGACGAGCTCGACTTCGTCCGTGTGCGGCATCATGTCGAGGGCGCGGACCGAGACGAGTCGCATGCCGAGTCGGATGAAGTGCGCCGCGTCGCGCGCCCACGTCTCCGGTTCGCACGACGCGTAGACGAGGCGTTGCGGCGCTTGCGACGCGATCGCCAGGCGCAGGCTGGGCTCGAGGCCCCGACGCGGCGGATCGACGATGATGGCGTCCCACGGATCGATCGAGGTCTCGAGGAACGCCGCCGCTTCCGTGCCGTGCGCGCTCACGGTGAGGCCACGCCGCGACGCGGCCTCTTCGATGCGGCGCGCCGAGGGCGCGAACGACTCGACGAACGTGACGTCGGCGCCACGCGCCGCGGCAGCCAGCCCGAGCGCACCGGAGCCGGCGAACAGCTCGAGCACGCGCGGGCGAGGTCCGATTTCCTCGACGGCCTGCGCGGTCGCGTCTGCGAGCGCGAGGGCTTGCGCGCGGTGCGATTGGACGAAGCCGCCGAAGGTCGCGAGGACGCGCGTCCCGCCGAAGTCGTCCGCGAGAGCGTCGGCTCCGGCGACGAGCATCGGTCGACCCGCGACGACGCGCGGGGTCGACGGATCGGCCTCGCTCACGGCGACGCCGGCGACGCCGCGCTGGTGCAGCTCTTTCGCCAGCGCGACGGCGCGCTCACGAACGCCGCGCGTGTTCGGAATGCCGAGTGTCACGAGCGTCTCGCCCGAGGCCGTCGCGCGTACGTCGACGGCGCGAAGCGCGAGCCCTTGGTAGGCGCCGCGGAGCAGCGAGCGGATCCAGCTGCCGACCTTCATCACCGCGGGCTCGACGACCTGGCACGAGGGAAGATCGAGGACCTCGTGGTCGCTGCCTTTCGCGAACAGGCCGACCTCGCCCTTCGGGCCGACGACCCACTTCGCACGCGGGCGGTATGCATAGCGCGGCTCTCGCGACTCGACGGCCGCGATCGTCACGTCCCCAAGCTCCCGGTGGCGCCCGAGCGCGGCTGCGACGCGCGCGAGCTTCTTCGAGAGCTGCGTGTCGAGCGGCGCGCCGAACGACGTGCACCCGGCGCATCGCTCTACGTGAGGGCAGTGGGGGGCTCGGGGAGAAGAGGGCTCGGTGGTCGTCATGCGAAGCTCACTTTTCTGGTCGGGTCGGTCGCGAGGCCGAGGAGGCGGCGGATCTCCGGCTCGACGGCGACCATCCCTTCTCGGACGATGCGTGCGTGTTCGCCTCGGGTGATGCCGATGGCGAGAAGAAAGCTGGGCGCTCTGGGAAGGGCCGCCGAGAGCGCGGTCCAAGGATCGCCATCGAGCTTGGCGAAGACCCAATGGGTCAGCTCGCCGAGCGGCCTCTCGAGCGCGAGACACGCCCCGGGCTGAAGTCGGACGTGCTCGTCTTGCGTGCCGTGGAGCGCCGAGTCGAGCAGCGCCTGCGCGACGGTCTCGGTCGGGTCGCTCGGTGGGAGCAAGCAAGCGAGCTCGACGAACGGGCGGTGCCCCTCTGCGAACGGCGCGAGGAGCGCTAGGCGCGAGACGCCGCCGGTGACGAGCACGCGGGAGCCGTCCTCTCTTGCTCGAGACGAGTACACGCGGACGGACCGGTCGCTCGGACGCGACAGCACCTCGGCGACGCCAAAGAAGCTCGTGAACGCGTCGAGGTATCTCTCGGCGGCGCGTGCCGCGCGCGCAGCGATGAGCGCGTCAACGTCGAGCGCGCCGTCGTCGCGGAGAGGGTGAAGCTCGAGCAGCGCGGCGTCGAGCCAGCCGAGGAGGCGGCGTGTGGCGTGGGTCGTCGGCCCTGAGCCCCTGCTCGAGCCGAGCGCTTCCAGTGCGCCCGGATCCCCGGCGATGACGGCGCGGAGTTGGTCGACGATGCCTTCCGGGTCGAAGAGCGCGCTCGCCACCGCGCGCTCGAGTCGCTCTCGTTCACGCTCGCGGATCGCCTTCGGAGCGGCGTCCTGCAAGAGGTGACGTGCTCGCTCGACCGCGCTCGCGAGCGCGGCGTAGGGCTTGGTCGACGCGGGGGCATCATCGCGAAGCCAGGCGGCAGCGAGTGGAAGCGTGAACACCGGCCACGTGAGATCCGCCACGCACTCCGAGACCGCTTCGAGCGCATCTCGATGGCGGACGAGCCATGGGTGCTCGAGTGGAGTCGGCAGGGACAAGCCCGCGACGCGCCGGTCTGCGCCAAGGTCCTGCCCGGGCCGTGCCCCGGTCGAAACGAGGTCGTCGATCTCGCGCGGTCCGGCCAACGCGATGGCGGTGTGGAGTGGCGGAGAGCCGCCGCTAGGGAGCAGCAGCCCCCAGGGCACGCGGAGGCTCGTCGTCACGGGGCGGCATACCACTCGTCGCTCGAGCGGTCTCGACCCTTTCGTTCGCGAGAGGTCGGTAATAGAAGGACGCCCGTGACGACGGCGCCGCGGATCGTGGGCTTTGGTGGAACGCTCAGCAAAACGTCGACGACGACGGCGGCGCTACGAGCCGTGCTGGGCTCGGCCGCCCGAAAGGGCGCAGAGGTCGAGCTCGTCGAGATCGGCGGCCTCGGTCTGCCGAACTACGAGTGGGGTCTCGAAGCGCCTCCGGCGGCCATCACCTTCGCCGAAGCGCTCTACAGCGCCGACGCGCTCGTTTGGGCGAGCCCGCTCTATCACGGGACGGTGAGTGGTCTCTTCAAGAACGCGATCGATTGGCTCGAGCTTCTGCGCGACCGGACGCCCGCGTACTTGACCGACAAGCCAGTCGGACTGATCGGCGTCGCCGCCGGTGGACACGCGCTCTCGGCGATCGGCACGATGGAGCAGATCGTCCGCTCGCTTCGTGGCTGGACTGTCCCCTTCGTCGTCCCGATCAACCGCGCCTCGGAGGTCTTCGAACGAGACGGCAGCGTGAAGCCCGGCATCGTGGACGAGCAGCTCGCGCTTCTCGGGACCGAGCTCGTGCGCGCCGCGAACCTCTTCCGCCACGCGCCCCCGCGTTGAGCCGAGCTTCCACTCGATGGCCGCCAACGCGTGCGTGGGGAGACGCGCTCAGCCACCGCGGGTCGACAGGGGCCCGCTCGGCGCGTGCGCGTCGATGAACGCGGCGACGGTGTCCGGATCGTCGGAGCACAGCAGCTGATCGGCGTACGGTCTGCCCTCCGCGAGCTCGCGTACGGTCGCGAAGAGGTGCGTCTCTTTCTCGTACCGATCCGTACCGAGGAAGGTCATCGGGCTCGACGCGCCGTACGTCTCGTAGTGGTTCTGGGCCGCGTCCATGAAGATCTCCTGCGTCGTCCCTGCGCTGCCAGGGCAGAAGACGACGCCCGACACGGCGATGGCCAGGAGTGTGTCTTCTCGCAGGCCGTTCGAGAAGTACTTCGCGATGTGCATACCGAAGAGGTTCGTCGGCTCGTGCCCGTAGAACCACGTCGGGATCGCGAGGCTGCCTTGGCCGTCCGGATAGCGGCGTAGGACCTCTTCCGCCGCGTCGACGTACGCAGGAGCCTCCTCGCCGAGAGCGGCAAACCTCGGCGCTCGGGCCAGGATCTCGATCGCGGCGTCGAGGGTCTCGGGCGCCTCGTAGCGGGACAGATACGCCCCCAGGTTCGCCGCCTCCATGATGCCCGGACCGCCGCCGCTCGCGACGAAATAGCCCCTGCGTGCGAGGAGCCACGCCGTCCGCGCGGCGCGGCGATACTCGGCCCCGCCTCGCGGCTCCGCGTGCCCACCCATGATCGCGACGATGCGGCGATCCTTCGCGATCACGAGCTCGCGGAGCGCCTCGTCGATGGCGTAGTCGTGGAGTCGCTGAGCGAGCGACTCGAACACGTCCGGGGCGAACCGCCCGTTTTCGACGAAGTGGGCGTAGATGCGGTAGTCGGTCGTCGAGCTCAGGCGACTGTCGTAGCCCTCCATGAGCTCGCTCGGGCGGTAGAGCCGCGCGCGGAGCGGATCGTAGGGCAGGTCCCCGAACCGCGGGATGACGAGCGCGCCCTTCGCGGTGAGCTCAGCCGCGAGCTCGGGGTCGAGCGCGCACCCGAGGAGGACCGTTCGATCACACGCGAGCGCGCGGTCGGGCGAAAGCGCGCCTCGGAGATCGACCTCGACGACTACGCATCGTGAGAGATCGGGCCAGACGGCGTCGAAGGACTCGCGCGTCGTGATGCGCTTCGCGCGGCGTAGGAGAGAGGGCGGCGGATGGCTGTCGGGCATGGCCAACGAGGTCGCGTCCATCGAACTATCACGTCCCGCGACGACTCGGCGAGGTGCGTCTGCCACCGCTCGCGCTCGAAGAGCGCGTCGTCATCGAGCGACCTCTCACGGCGGAGCAGGCTCGGGGCGTCTGCCGCGGCGAGGTCCCCGTGCGGAGGCTCGGCCAGCGAGAGTCGGCCCAGGACGGCATACGCGCTGATGGCGAACACCTCGCGGAGCGCGCCGTGTAGCCGGACGTTCCGAAGCGCAGAGCTCGAGCCGACGACGTGCGTGTCTTCGAAGTACTTGTGGAACACGAGCGTGCTTCGGAGGACGTGATAGTCGTCGGTCACGACGAGGACGCGTCGTCCACCGAAGCGCTCCTTCGCGAACCGCGCGTTCTCCTCTGTCGACGTCGACGCGTCTTCGACCAGGATGCGCGACCTCGGGACGCCCTCGGCCACGAGCACGTCGCGCGCGACCTCGCCCTCCGCGGCGCCGAACTCGCCGAAGCCGCCCGTCGTGACGACCCACGGCGCGCGCCCTTCTCCGTAGAGGCGGGCGGCGTGCCTTGCGCGTCGCGACAGGGAAGGGCTCGGTCGACCATCCGGCGCGACGCGGCAGCCGAGCACGACGATCGCGTCGAACGGTTCGTCCGGTATCTCCGCCATGCGCCCTCGCGCCTCGAGGTAGAAGCCGAACGCGACGTACGCTGCGGCGAACGCGCAAATCGTGAGCAAGACTCGGAGGGCCGTCGTCACCATCGACAGTCGTACGCCCGGCTTGGGGCGTCCGTTCGGCCCATGCCGGGGAGTCGTCGCGGAGAAATTGTGGCGGACTCGTGGCAGGCGTTGAAGGCGCGCCTCGGGCCACGTATCCCCTGGGCCATGGCGCGCTTCGTTCGGCAGGTCCTCGGTCTCTGTGTCGCCGTGGGTGGGGGGCTCGCGCTCATGTCGTGTGGACGCCCGCTCTCCCCCGTCGATCGCGAGATCGACGCGACGCCGAAGGGCCAGGTCACCGTGGTCGAATTCGTCGACTACGGCTGCGCCTTCTGCAAAGAGCTGCACCCGCACCTATGGGATCTGCTCGACCGCTACCAGGGCACGGTGCGCGTCGTGGTGAAGGTCGTCCCGCTCGACAAGCACGAGGGTGCGCGCCGACTCGCGCTCGCCGAGGTATGTGCGCGCGACGAGCACAAGGAGCTCGCGCTTCACGACGCGATGATGCGCGGCGGAGATCGCAGTGAAGAGTCGCTCGACGAGGCCGCGCGCGGCGTCGGGATCTCGGTCACGGAGTGGCACGACTGCATGCGCAGCGATCGCGCAGAGCAAGCGGTGCAGAGCGACGAGGCAGCGTGGGAGGAGATGGGCGGCGACGGCCTCCCGATGGTGTTCATCAACGACGAGAAGCTCGTCGGGCTGAACGACATCGAGGTGTACGAGAAGGCGATGCGCGACGCCGTCGGAGACTGACCCGCGTCTCGGGCTGCCCGAGTGGGCTCAGAAGGTGCGCGTCGACTCGCGTTCGAGCGTGAAGTAGCTCGGCGTCCTCGTCGTCACGCCGAAGACGTCGAGATAGAGGGCTCCGAGCAACAAATCCGCGGACCCCTCGTGCACTGCCACGAGCACGTCACGCGAGGGCGAAAGGGGATGCCACGGCGGGTGCTCGAGGCCGTAGTCGAGGACGACGCCTCGCTTGCAGTGAAACGGTGTGCCGTCCTTCGGCAGCGCCGTGACGCGGAAGGGTCCGAACGTCAAAAGCTCACCGTTCTTCGTCTGCGGCTCGCCGGGGCCGTGCGGACCGTATTGCTCCATGCGGACGTTCTTGCCGACTACGACGGCGCCTCTCTTGTGGAACGTCTTTCGAAAGACCTTCCAGGTCATGCGCTCGACGACCGGTGGCAGCCCGAGCGACACGCCGAAGAAGTCCCCGTCGAGCGCGTCGAGATCGATGGCGTGGCCCTCTCGCAGGAGCGCGAGGAGCTGGCCCTTCGACATGGACCCGATGTCACTGGCCTTCAACATGCGCGACCCTCTTTCAGCGTGAAGCGGCCGGTCACGGCCTCCGCGATCGTTTCTCGAAGCGACTCTGGTTGCGCCACGCACCATGCGAGATAGCCGAAGAAGCTGATGTCCGGATCCCGCGCTTCTTCTGGAGACAGCCCGAGGTCGCCCGCTCGAGCCCGTTCGGCCGCGGCGAGCAGCGCCTCGTGGTAGCCCTCGAAGACGACCAGATCGCGCAGGTACGCGGAGCGCGGATCTTCCCCTGAGACGACGCGCGCGACGCGCGCTACCAGCTCGTCGAGCGCGCCCGCCGAGAGGCTGAGCATCTCGAGGTCGTAGGCGAACTGGCTGCCGTCGTGGTGCGCCGCGATGAGGTGGCGAAGCACACGCTCGCGGCCCGAGAGCAGCCCCGAGAAATCGAGCGGCGCGATCGCGCGCTCTCGGACGAGGAACGGAAACCGCAGCGGACGCGCCGCGCAGAGCCGCGCGAAGGGCGTCCCCCTCTTCGGGGCGCTGGAGGTTCCGATCGTGTCGCTGCGAAAGAGCGCGCGATGCCACATCCGAAGGATGCCGAGCGAGACCTGCCAGGCGCTGGGGACCGGACGAACCTTGCCCGACGCGGCGACGCGATCGAGCGCGGCCTCGATGGCGCGAGGTCGCACCAACAAGACGCGCGAAAGCCACGGAAGACGACGCTCGTTCTCGATCACTTCTTGCGCTCCTTTCGATCGGTCGACTTCGCGTCCCGGTCCCTCGCGAGCCTCGCTCGAGGCGCGGCCTTCGGGCCCTTCGTGCCGAGCCGCGCGAGCGTGTCTGCATCGCGCGCTTCCAGCGCCGCCAGCACCGCTGCCTTCGCGTGCTCATCCAGCCCACCCCGGTCGCGCCGCAGCGCCGCGAGGGCGACTCGAAACGCGGCTACGTTCTCGAGTGGGGCCGCGTAGAGCGCTGCGGTCAGCTCGGGGAGCTCTGCCAAGACCTTCGAGATCGGGTTCAGGAACAGCGCCAGGACCCCGTTGCCGCTCGCCGCGACGATCGCGTGGATCACCGACAGATCGCTAGCCGCGAGCTTCGCCAGGTCGGCGGGCGTCGCGACTGCGTCGCGCTCGAAGGCGTCGATGGCCCGCTCGACCGCCGCGAGCGACGCCGCGCTCGGCTTATGGCGCGTGATGGCGTCCAGCACCGCGAGCGCGAGGTAGCGCCGCACGAACAGCATGTCCTTCGCGAGCGCTGCGAAGCCGTTCGACTCTCGGGCGAGGGCATAGAGCGGCGCGAGGAGATCGGGGCCGCCGTCCGTTCGGTAGTCGCGGACCGCGTAGCCCGAGCCGTGTCGCACCGCGACGAGACCGAGGCCTTCGAGCTCGCGAAGGGCGGCGCGAAGCGTCGTGCGATTGACGCCGAGGTCGCGAGACAGCTCTCGCTCCGGAGGCAAACGCTCGCCGGCGGCGATCTCGCCGCCCAAGATCGCGCGCTCGAGCGCGGCGCGCGCGGCGCTGACGGCGGTTGGACGAGCGGGCAGGGGGCCGAGCACGAGAGAAGATTGGTTCAACCAATCAACCACGTCAAGAGGCGGCGCACCCGAGCGCAGACGAGGCGACGGGCTCGGGCGGATGTTCGCGAGGTTTGTGTATCCTCGCGGCCGGATGAGCGTCGCCCTTTCGTTCGATGGCGTAGAGAAGCGCTTCGGCGAAACCCGTGTGCTCGACGACATCACGTTCTCCACCGACCCCGGAGAGTTGGTCGTCCTGGTGGGCCCGAGCGGGTGCGGAAAGTCGACGCTGATGCGACTCGTCGCCGGACTCGAGACCTTGAGCGGGGGCCGCATACGCGCCGGCGATCGCACCATCAGCGATCTGCCTCCGCACGAGCGCGGCGTCGGGATGGTCTTCCAGAGCTACGCGCTCTATCCGCACCTCAGCGTGCGGGACAACCTCGCCTTTCCGCTCTCCGTGCGCAAAGCGTCCAAGGCCGACCAGGCGCGCGAGGTCCTACGCGTCGCCGAGCTCCTCGCGCTCGGTCCGCTGCTCGATCGACTGCCGAAGCAGCTCTCGGGCGGGCAGCGGCAGCGCGTCGCGATCGGTCGATGCCTCGTTCGAAAGCCCGACATTTACTGCTTCGACGAGCCGCTCTCGAACCTGGACGCGGCGCTGAGGACGCAGATCCGCGTCGACCTCAAGCGCCTGCAACGCGAGCTCGGCAAGACGACGCTCTACGTCACGCACGATCAAGTCGAGGCCATGACGATGGCCGATCGCATCGTCGTCATGGACAAAGGTCTCGTGCAGCAGGTCGGCTCGCCCGAGTCGCTCTACCACCGCCCGAAGAACCGCTTCGTCGCCCGGTTCATCGGCACCCCGAGCATGACGCTCGCGATTGGAGAGGTCGCGGACGGCACCTTCAGGAGCGGCGGCCTCGCGGTCGAGTGCTCCGCGCCGCCGGGAAGGCGCACGTTCGGTGTCCGTCCAGAGGACGTGAAGGTGCACGCGGAGGGCGCGCTCCACGGGACGCTCCGCGCCGTCGAGCCGATCGGCGAGTCGGGCTATTTGCATCTCGAGGTGGCCGGCATGCAGCTCGATCCCGCCGCGAGCCCCTCTGGGAGCGACGGCCCGAAGACGCCCCTCCTCGCCGCGAGCGTCCCCGGACGAGAAGCGTTCGCGCTCCGCCCCGGTGCGGAGATCCGGTTCGACATCGCGGCGGGCCGAGGCATGTTCTTCGACTCGGATACCGGCCTAGCCGAAGAACGTGGCTCGACTCGAGACCGAGACGAAGCGCCGTGACGCGAGGGCGACTCCAAGCGATCGCGGTCTTCCTCGCCGTCGCGATCCTGCTCCTCGCGCGACCCATCTCCGACGCCCTCGCGCCCAGGCCACCGGGCGTCCGCGTCGTCATTTGGCATTCTCAGCGTGGCGCCGAGCGCGACGAGCTCGAGTCCCTTCTCCGGGAGTTCAACGCGGCGCACGCGGGCGCGATCGTCGTCGAGCCGCTCGCGGTGCCGGACGCGAGCGTGAAGGACAAGCTCCTTCGCACGATCCCACGCGGCGCCGGGCCGGATCTCTTCATTCGCCCCCACAACGAGCTCGGAGAGCTGCTCGGCGAGCACACAGCACGCACGCTCTCGCCCGACGAATTGCCATTTAGCGCGGACGCCTATCTTCCCGGCCTCCTAGGCGGCGTGTCCGACGGCGGCGAGGTCTATGCGGCGCCGCTCACGTACAAGGCGCTCTTCGTGTTCTACAACACGCGCCTCTTGCCGGACGGCCCGCCGAAAGATCTCGAGACGCTCTTCGCGATGCGCGCTCACCTCCCAGAGGGCACCTATCCGTTCGCGTACGACGCGACGAGCCTGTTCTTTCAGGCGCCGTTTTTCCTGGGCTCCGGCGGTCGCGTCTTCGGCGACGACGGTCACTATGCCCTCTTCGAAGGCGACGGCGCCGCATCTTTCGCACTGCCGGGGAAGTGGCGCGCGGCCGACCTGATACCCAAAGACGCCTCTTACAACGAGGCGGTTCGTCTCTTCGAAACCGAGCAAGCGGCGGCGATCATCTGCGGACCGTGGTACCGACCCGCCGGGGCCGTCGCCGCGCGGGCGCATTGGGGCATCGCTCCGCTGTTTGCGTTTCACGGCAAAGCTCTCGGTTCGTTCGTGACGGTCGAGTCGATCTTCCTCTCGAGCTCGAGCGCGCACCCGACCGAGGCCAAAGAGGTGCTCCGCTTTCTCGCGGGCTCGGCAGGTCAGAACGCGCGGTATCGAGACCTCGGGCTCCCGCCCATCGAGGCAGCCGCCTACGGCGACGGCGCCAGCCTCCCTGCGCCCAAGGACCCACTCGCCGCCGAGCTCGCCCGGGTCCAGCGACTCTCTCTCGAAGCGGGCAGCGTGACGCCGAGCGGGACGCGCATGGCCGCCGTCTGGCGACCGTCCGAGGATGTTCTCCGCGCGAGCCTCGCCGGGAGAGACGTGAACGAGTCGATCGAGACGGCGCGGTACACGCTCGGCCGCGTCGAGTCTTCGAAGCCGAAGCCGGTCGGGGGCGCGCCGTATGGCGTCGGACTGGTAGTCCTCATGTCGCTCGGCACCTTGCTAGTCGTGCGGCGCGTGCGCCTCGACATCGCGTCGCCGGACGCGCCGCGCGCGCGCCTCGCGGGCTTCTGGGGCAGGGCGGCCGTCCCCTATCTCTTGCCGGGCGTCGGCGCCGCGGCGCTGCTCGTCCTGGCGCCCGTCGTCGCCGCGGCGGCGATGAGCCTCTTCGAGTACGACGGGGGGCACTTCGTCTTCGTCGGCTTCTCGAACTTCGGAGAGATCCTGTTCCCGCCCCTCGAGCGGGCCTTCGAGGCGCGGTCGTTCTGGTTTTCGCTCGGCGTGACGGTCCTGTGGACGCTCGTGAATGTGTTTCTCCACGTCGCGCTCGGGGTCACGGCTGCGCTCTTGATTCGCCCCGTCTACGTCCGCTGGAAGACGCCCATTCGACTGCTCTTGGTCCTGCCGTGGGCCATCCCGAACTACATCACCGCGCTGATGTGGAAGGGCATGTTTCACGCGCAGGTCGGCGCCATCAACGCTCTCCTCGCGCCGTTCGGCTTCCAGGGATACTCGTGGTTCGACCGCTTCGGGACTGCGTTCTTCGCGAACCTCGTGACGAACACGTGGCTCGGGTTTCCGTTCATGATGATCGTGACCCTCGGGGCGCTGACGGCGATTCCCAAAGAGGTGGAAGAGGCGGCCATCTTGGACGGCGCGTCACGATGGCAACGCTTTCGCTACGTCATCCTCCCGCACATCCGGCCGGCCCTCGCGCCGAGCATCGTCCTCGGCAGCGTGTGGACGTTCAACATGTTCAACGTCGTCTACCTGGTCAGCGGCGGCGAGCCTGGGTCCCAGACGGACATCCTCGTCAGCGAGGCGTATCGCTGGGCCTTCGAGCGGGGCCAGCGCTACGGATATGCGGCGGCCTACTCGGTCCTCATCTTCGGCGTGCTCTTGCTCTTTTCGCTCGCGACGACGCGTCGAAGAAAGAGCGTGGCGGCGTGAAGGGGCGCTGGCTCGAGATCGTGGCCGTCTACGCAGGGATCGCCGCGTTCGCTGCCGTGGTTCTCTATCCGATCCTCTGGGTCGTTCGGCTCGCCGTCTCTCCCTCTGGCCGGCTGGCGCCTTCTGGGGCGCTGCCCATCCCGGAAGCGGTGAGCTTCGAGAGCTTCCACGCCTTCTTCTTCGCGACCGACTTCTATGGTCGCCCCCTCTTTCTTCTCCAGCTCGGCAACTCGCTCCTCGTCTCTGGCGCGGCGACGTTCATCGGCGTCGTCTTTGCGCTGACGAGCGCGTACGCGTTCAGTCGCTTCGAGTTCCCGCTGAAGAAGGCGGGCCTCGGCGTGATGCTCATCTCGCAGATGTTTCCCGCCGTCGTGACGGCCGTCCCCCTGCTGTTCCTCCTCGACGCGCTCGGGCTCTTCGGCACGACGCCGGGGCTCGTCCTCATCTATGCGACGGGGAGCGTCCCCTTCAGCATCTGGATGCTCCGAGGCTATTTCGATCAGATCCCGAAAGACCTCGACGAGGCAGCGCGTCTCGACGGGGCGTCGTCGTGGACGATCTTCACCCGCGTGATGCTCCCGCTCGTTCGCCCCGGGATCGGCATCACCGCGCTCTTCTCGTTCATGACGGCGTACAACGAGTTCGTCATGGCCTCCGTCTTCCTCGACGACGTCTCGAAGTACACGTTGCCCGTGACGTTGCAGCAATCGGTGGGCGGCTTCGACCCCAACTGGGGCGTCTTCGCCGCCGGCTCGCTCGTCCTCAGCGTTCCGATCGTTCTGCTCTTCTTCTTCGTGCAAAGACACATGACCGAGGGGATCACCTCGGGCGCCGTGAAGGGCTGACGCTCGCTCGGCCGTCGGCGTCCCGCTCCGCGAACACTTGAACGGCGCCGGTGCGTCACCGGGTCGAATCACCCGATTTGGGGAAACGAGCGCGGCAAAGGGCGTGCGCGGCCGGCGTTTACAAACCCTTGCTTGAAAGATCGGACGGGTCGGGGCCAAAGTCCCACCTCTCATGCGAAAGGGCGTCAAAATCGGCCTGTTCTCGCTGGCATTCCTGGCCGGCAGCGGGGCGCTCGTGAAGCTTCGGCCCTGGGATCAGTCGGCCAAGGCGAGCCCCAGCCCCTCGTCGTCCGCTCGCGCAGGCGGCGCTCCGGCGGTCGTCGTCGCCGATGCGGTGAAGGTCGTCCTGCGCTCGATGGAGAGCACTGTGCCGGCGACCGGAACGCTCGTCCCGAACGAGTCCGTGGCGATCTCGCCCGAGCTCACTCGGCGCGTCGTCAAGGTCAGCGCAGACGATGGCCAACGCGTGAAGAAGGGCGACGTCCTCTTCAAGCTCGACGATCTCGATCTCGGCGCAGAGCTCAGTGAGCTCGTCGTAAAGAAGAAGCTCGCCGAGGACGTCGAGTCACGGCAAAAGAAGCTTCGAGACGAGGGGCTCTCGAGCGAGGCGGACTACGAGAAGGCCAAGAGCGACGTCGCTCTCGCGTCGGCGCAGATCGCGTCGCTCTCGGTGACGATTTCGCGTACGCAGATTCGGGCGCCGTTCGACGGGACCCTCGGCCTGCGTCAGATCAGCGCGGGCGCGATGGTGTCGCCCACGACGACGCTCATCACCCTCACCGACGACACGCGCCTCAAGGTCGACATCCTCTTGCCAGAGCGCTACGCGCCGCTGGTCTCGGCTGGAACGAAGTTCACGTTTCACGTTCAGGGGATCGAGGCACCGTTCGAGGCTGTCATCGCCGCGATCGAGCCCGCAGTCTCGAGCGATACACGGAGCATCAAGATCCGCGGCATCACGGACAACGCGAACGGGAAGCTCCGGCCCGGCGCGTTCGTCACGGCGGACTTCCCGCTCTCGCAGGCCGGCGATGCGGTCATGATCCCGACCGTCGCGGTGATTCCATCCCTCGGTGGTCATAGCGTCTATCGCGTCGTCGACGGCAAGGTCGAAGACACGGAGGTCGAGCTCGGCATTCGCACCGCGGCCGAGGTCGAGATCAAGAAGGGCCTCGCGCCGGGTGACCTCATCCTCGTGTCGAACCTGCTGCGCGTGCGTCCGGGCGGCCCCGTCAAGATCGGGAAGGTCGACGAGTGACGTTCTCCGAGCGGGTCATCCGGCGTCCCGTCCTCACGGCCGTCATCTCGGTCGTTCTGGTCCTCTTCGGCGTCGTCGGCTTCCACTTCCTTGGCGTCCGCGAGTACCCGGCCGTCGATCCTCCGGTCGTGACCGTCGCGACGACCTACACCGGCGCCGCCCCCGACGTCGTCGATGCGCAGATCACCCAGCCGCTCGAGCAGGCCGTGAGCGGCATCGCCGGCATCCGCACAATCTCCAGCACCTCGAGCGAGGGAAGCAGCTCGATCCGCATCGAGTTCGAGCTCGGCGCCGAGATGGAGGCCGCGGCGAACGACGTCCGCGACAAGGTCTCGTCAGCCGTTCGATCGCTGCCTGTCGACAGCGATCCCCCCGTCGTGACGAAGGCGGATGCCGACAGTGACGTCATCGTGTTTCTCACGGTCGAGAGCGACACGAAGGACATCCTCGAGGTGTCGAACGTCGCGAACACCCTGATCAAGGATCGCGTCCAGACGATCCCAGGCGTCTCGAACGTCCGCATCTTCGGCGAGAAGCGCTACGCGATGCGGCTCTGGCTCGACGCCGACGAGATGGCCGCTCACCGGATCGCGCCGCAGGACGTGCAGGGGGCCCTCGCGAAGCAGAACGTCGACCTCCCCTCTGGCCGAATCGAAGGCGACAACACCGAGCTCAGCGTGCGCACGACGGGCGGCCTGTCGACCCCCGAGCAATTCAACCGCATCACGGTCAACACGGAGGGAGGACGACCGATCGTGCTCGGGGACGTCGCGACGGCGGAGCTCGGGCCACTCGACACCCGAAGCGGCATCAGCTCCGACGGACGGCAGATCATCGGCGTCGCGATCGTCCCGCAGCCGAACACGAACGCCGTCGAGATCGCCGACGAGTTCTATCGTCGCCTCGACGAGATCAAAAAAGAGCTGCCCCCCGACTACAAGATCGAGATCGGCTACGACTTCACGAAGTTCGTCCGCCGCAGCATCCTCGAGGTGGAAGAGACGCTCGTCACGGCGTTCATCCTCGTCGCGCTCATCATCTACGCCTTTCTGCGCGACTGGCGCAGCACCCTCGTCCCGGTCGTCGCGATCCCCGTCAGCATCATTTCGGCGTTCTTCTTGCTCTGGGCCGGCGGATTCAGCATCAACGTGCTGACGTTGGTCGGCGTCGTGCTTTCGATCGGGCTCGTGTGCGATGACGCGATCGTCGTCCTCGAGAACATCTATTCCAAGGTCGAGCAGGGGATGCCGCCATTGCAGGCCGCGATCGCTGGCTCTCGCGAGATCTTCTTCGCGGTCGTGTCGACCACCGTCACGCTCGCGGTCGTATTTCTCCCGATCATCTTCCTCTCCGGGTTGACGGGCCGGCTCTTCCGCGAGTTCGCGGTCGTGGTCGTAGGCTCCGTCCTGATCTCGGGTCTCGTCGCGCTGACGCTGTCTCCGATGATGTGCCGCTTCCTCTTGAGGAAGGAGCAGGGGTTCGTCTACCGCGCCACAGAGCCGTTCTTTCGGGGGCTGACGAACGCCTACGCCTACCTGCTTCGTGGGGCCTTGCGGGCGCGATGGCTGGCGATCCCCGTGCTGGTCGTCATCGTCGTCGTCGCAGGCCTCACCTATCGCTCATTGCCGACAGAGCTCGCGCCTTTCGAGGACAGGTCGAACATTCGCATGTCCGTGCGCGGTCCCGAGGGCACCACGGTCGATTACACGCGTCACCAGCTCGACCAGATTGACCAATGGGTGCGCGACACCGTACCCGAGCGTTGGCGGACGTATTCGATCCTCGGACATGGCGGCAACAACGCCGCGAACTCGGGAACCCAGAACCTCTACTTGCTGGATCCGGATGAGCGGGGGCGTAGCCAGCAACAGATCTACGCCGACCTCTCCAAAGGGCTCGGTCAGTTCAAGGGCGTCCGCGTGTCGCTCAGCATGCCGCCGACGATTGGCGATCGGCGCGGGGGTCTTCCGGTTTCGTTCGTCCTCCAAGCGCCCACTCAGAAGGAGCTCGTCGCCGTTCTTCCCGACTTCATCGAGGCCGCGTCGAAGCGCCCTGAGCTGAAGTTCGTCGATGCGGATCTGAAGGTCAATCGGCCGGAGCTTCAGTACGACATCGATCGGGACCGGGCCGACGCGCTGGGCGTCAGCGTCCTCGACATCGCGAAGACCATGCAGCTCGGTCTCGGCGGCGTTCGCTACGGATACTTCATCAAAGACGGCAAGCAGTACGACGTCGTCGGACAACTCCGGAAGACGGATCGCGACGAACCTGGCGACGTGAAGAAGCTCTTCGTTCGGAGCGCCGGCGGAGAGATGATCCCTCTCGACTCACTCGTCCGTTCACGCGAGGGAGCGACGGCGGCGACGCTCTATCGCTACGACCGATACGTCTCTGCGACGGTCTCTGCTGGGCTCGCAGAAGGCTACACGCTCGGCGACGGGATCAAGGCGATGAACGCCGTCGCGGCAGAAAAGGTCCCCGAGGGAATGCGTACCTCACTGTCGGGGCAATCGCGTGACTATGCCGACAGCTCCTCGAGCACGCTGCTCGCCTTCCTCTTCGCGCTCATCCTCGTCTATCTCGTCCTGGCCGCGCAGTTCGAGAGCTTCCTCGATCCGGTCATCATCCTCGTGACGGTGCCGCTGTCGATCGCGGGCGCCCTCGTGTCCTTGAAGCTCACGGGACAAAGTCTCAACGTGTTCAGCCAGATCGGCATCATCATGCTGGTCGGCCTCGTGACGAAGAATGGCATTCTGGTGGTCGAGTTTGCAAATCACCAAAAGGCAGCCGGTCTCGACCCCGTCGCCGCCGCGCACGAAGCGGCCGTCGGACGCTTCCGTCCGATCGTGATGACCTCTCTCGCGACGACGCTGGGGGTGCTCCCGATCGCGCTGTCACTCGGGGGCGCCGCCGGTAGCCGGAAGTCGCTCGGCATCGCGGTCGCGGGCGGCCTGACGTTCGCGCTCGTGCTGACGCTCTTCTTGGTGCCGGCCGTGTACGCCATCCTCTCTCGCAAGGCGCGGCCCGAAGAGGACGCCGTCCACGAAGGCGGCATCGACCCGCTTCCGCACGCGGCCGAGTAGCTTCGCGCGAGCGGAGTAGCTTCGCGCG
>Ga0164241_10001318_pt1 | contig 31629 bp, 33 predicted proteins | sample OricomyardsoilBY_FD_108780 | JGI IMG/M metagenome (GOLD analysis project Ga0164241, IMG submission 108780) | Backyard soil microbial communities from Emeryville, California, USA - Original compost - Back yard soil (BY) | ecosystem: Environmental > Terrestrial > Soil > Unclassified | place: USA... | reverse complement strand
GGCGCCGGTAGTCATCGGACGCGACCATCTCGACTGCGGATCGGTCGCTTCGCCGTACCGCGAGACCGAGGCGATGCTCGACGGCTCCGACGCGATCGCCGACTGGGCGATCCTCAACGCGCTGGTCAACACCGCGTCGGGCGCCTCGTGGGTCTCCTTCCACCACGGCGGAGGCGTCGGCATGGGTCGCTCGTTGCACGCCGGCCAGGTCTGCGTCGCCGACGGCACCGATCTCGCCGCGCAGAAGATCGAGCGCGTCCTCACCAACGACCCGGGCATGGGCGTCATCCGGCATGTCGACGCCGGCTACGACCGCGCCGTCGAGGTGGCCGAGCAGCGCGGCGTCCCCATCCCCATGCTCGGGCCCTGAGCCGAAGTGGGAGTTCTCCGCCGCCGAAGTGGGAGTTCTCCGCGGGCTCCCGGTGGGAGAAGTCCCACCTCGGCCCGGGAGAAGTCCCACTTCGGCCGGGGAGAAGTCCCACTTCGGCGCTAGGAGATCGGGAGGTGGGCATGGACGGCGAAGCCGCGGTCGTCGCCGTCCACGCTGAGGGTGCCGCCGACCTCGGCGGCGCGTTCCTTCATCGACGACAGGCCGACGCCCGGCGTCCATGGTCGGCCGTTCCGTCCGGGGTCGCGGATGGCGACCGACAGGCTCCCCGCGTCCACCCCGATGCGGAGGTCGGCCTCGTCCGAGCCGCTGTGGCGGGCGGCGTTGGTGAGCGCCTCCGTCGCGATCCGGTACGCCGCGGTCTCGACGGCCGCAGGGAGGTCCGGCAGCGCATCGGGTGCCTCGACCGAGATGCGCATGGCCCGACCGTCGGCGGTCCGGATGCTCGCTGCCCGCTGCCGCAGGGCCGGCACGAGGCCGAGCTCGTCGAGGGCCGGTGGTCGCATGTCGTAGACCAGCCTGCGGATCTCGCCGACCGCGGTCACCGCCTCGGCCCGCAGACCGCGGAGCAGCTCGTCGGCCGACTCTGGCTGGGCGCGCAGGGTGTTGCGCGCGGCGTCGGCCGTGAACGCGATGCCCGACAGGGTGGGTCCGAGCCCGTCATGGAGGTCTCGCCGTAGCCGGCGACGCTCCTCCTCGATCGCGGCGATCGCCTGCCCGCGCGACGTCTGGAGGTCGGCGGCGAGGCTGCGGGCGCGCAGCGTCTGCGCCAGCAGTGGAGCGACGATGCGCAGGACCCGCTCGTCCCCCGCCGACAGGGTGAGGTCTCCGGGCCGGAGGCCGACCACGATCTCGCCGACCTCGTCGTCGCCGAGCTGGAGGCTGAGGCGGCGTATGTGGGTGACAGCAGTTCCGGACGACGCGAGCTCGACCCCACCGGACGAGAGGCTCGCGTACGGCAGCACGAGCGCCTCGCGGATCGCGCGCAGCGCGAGCACCGGGTCGTCGCCGACTCGGTCCACGACCCTGGCAGCCGCGTCGAGCGGGTCGGGCCGGTCGCCGAACAGCGTCTCGTCGATGACGCCGCGCAGCATCACCCGCAGCGGGTGGAAGGTGGCTGCGGCCACCGCCCCCAACAGGGCGAGCACCCCGGTCGACGGATCCGGTTGTCCCAGGAGGTCCAGCACCGAGACGAGCTCGACGAAGACCGCGATGTACACGATGACGACGACGACCACGACGAGGACCTGCACGATCAGGCCACGGACGTCGACCACGCGGGGACGGCGTACGCCGATCGCCATCGCCGGCGCGACCGTCGCGAACACGAGTGCCCCGATCACCCCGGCGGCCACCTCCGTCACCAGGAAGAGCGCATGCCCGTAGACCACGATCGCCGTGCCGATCGCCAGGCTCTCCCAGAGGACGGCCAGCCGGTCGCCCTCGTCGGAGTTCTCATAGCGCCACCACACGTGCGCCAGCAGGCCGAGGGAGATCGCGAACCCCATCGGCACCACGACCGAGTCGTCGTCGTAGAAGACGGTGGCGATCGTGCCCGCTCCGATGACCAGGACGATCGCGCAGTAGTCGGCGGCGTGAGCCAGCCGGACCACCGGGTAGCTGAGTACGGCGAGCGCGCCGGGCAAGGTCAGCGCGGCCGTGAAGGTCGCCACGGCGATCGTGTCGTGCTCGCCTGCCCAGCAGGCGATGGCCAGCAGCACTCCCAGCGCGCACGCTACGGCGCACCAGCCCGCGACCCGGGCGCGCGTGGGCAGCATGGCGATGCCCGAGACGACGAACGTCAGGACGGGCACGGTTCCCGCGACGATCGCCACGACGTGGCTCACGCCGGGCTCCCGGCGCCCCCGAGCCCGCCCTCATGGGCGCGCACGATCGCCTCGGCCCGCCCCGCCACCTGGAGCTTGGCGAAGATGTTGGTCATGTTGTTGGCGACGGTCTTGGGCGAGAGGAACAGCTCGGCTGCGATCTCCGTCGTGCGCCGGCCCCGCGCCAGCAGCTCGAGCACGACCCGTTCCCGCTCCGTCAGCTCGGGGAACGGGTAGTCCGGCGACACCGTTGCCGGCGGACCGGCGAAGTAGCCCAGCACGCGCTCGGCGACCCCCGGCCCGAAGATCGCCTCCCCGGCGATCACCCCTCGGACCGCGCGGACGATCTCCTCCTGCTCGGCCTCTTTGAGCAGGTAGCCCTGAGCGCCTGCCTGCATCGCGGTGAGGACCGTCGCGTCGTCGTCGTACATCGTCAACATCAGCACCCGGGTCGCCGGGACGGCGGCGCGGATGCGACGGGTCGCCTCGACCCCGTCCAGCCCCGGCATGCGGACGTCCATCAGCACGATGTCGGGTTGCGTCAGCTGCGCCTCACGTACGGCGGCCTCGCCGTCGGCCGCCTCCCCGACGACCTCGAAGCCGGCGATCGTGCGGAGGAGGGCCACGAGCCCGCCCCGGACCACGGGATGGTCGTCGGCGACCAGGATCCGGATCGACGCGTCCTCCATGACCACATGATGACGGCGTCGGGCTCTTCGTGGCCCGGGAAGAACCTCCCGAGTTCGGGAAGGCCGTGGGGACGCTGACGGGAGACGAGCCCCTGCCGGGAGGCGATCGTCGCAGGCGACCGTGGAGACATCGACCACCACGAGGAGCCACCATGACCACCATGTCCACCACGTCACCGACCACGACGCCCGGCCCCTTCCGTGCCGGACTCGTGCTGTCGGCAGTCCTCGGGGTGCTCAGCGTCGTCTTCATCGCCGTTCCGACCCCCGACGGTGAGGAGGGCCCGCCGATCTTCGTCGTCCTGATCAGCGCCTTGTTCGGGTTGGTCCAGATCGTGTGCGCGATCGTGGCCTGGCGCTCCGGCAACCGCCTCGCCGTCCGCGTCAACGCGGCGGTGCTGATCATCAACGCGCTGCTGTCCCTCCCGGCGTTCTTCGTGGACGTCGACGCGTGGATCAAGGCAGCGGCCGCCCTCGGCGTGATCCTCACCGTCGTCGCGCTGGTGCTGACACTCCGCCGCGAACCCACGCCCTACACGGTCACCGACTGACCGTTTGACCAGGGAACGCGCATACTTCCCTCATGTCGGAGTCGAACGAGTCCCGGCCCGCGCGATCCCGGGTCGTCCTGCGCAACGTCAGCTCCCGTGCCTGGGAGCACCCCGCCGACCAGGGCGCCCTGATCGCGCTGCGCAAGCTGAAGGGGTTCGACACGGTGCTCAAGGCCATGTCCGGGCTCATCAACGAGCGTGCGGTCAGGCTCGAGCTCCTGGGCTCCTCGGTGCGGTCGGACGAGCGGAACTTCCCGGTCCTCCATCGACTGCTCACCGAGGTCGGGGCCACGCTCGACGCCTCCGAGCTGCCGGAGCTCTACGTCGGCGCGAGCCCGATGTTCAACGCGACCACGATCGGCATGAGCAAGCCGATCATCCTTCTCGACTCCGGTCTCTTCGACCTGCTCGACGAGGAGGAGCTGCGGTTCGTCATCGGCCACGAGCTCGGTCACGCGATGAGCGGCCACGCCGTGTACCAGACGTTGCTGATCCGGCTGATCAACATGAGTGGCGTCCTGGCGAGCGTGCCCATCGGCGGCTTGGGGATCCGGATGATCATCGCCGGGCTGTTCGAGTGGTCACGCAAGGCCGAGCTCTCCGCTGATCGGGCCGGCCTGCTGGCGACCCAGGACCCGGCCACCGCGTTCCGCACCCACATGAAGCTGGCGTCGGGCGGTTCGATCGAACATCTCGACCAGACGTCGTTCTTCGCCCAAGGGGCGGAGTACGCCGGCGCCACCGACATCCGAGACTCAGTGCTCAAGCTGCTGCTCATCGAGCGTCGCACGCACCCGTTCGCAGTGTCGCGCGCCGCCGAGCTCCGAAGCTGGGTGGACTCAGGCGCCTACACGGCGATCCTCGGGGGCGCCTACCCCCGGCGCGATGAGGACGACACCGCAAGGGTCAGCGAGGCAGCCCAGGCCGCAGCGCGCAGCTACACCGACGCCTTCCGTGACAGCCAGGACGTGCTCGGTCGGCTCATGCACGACGTGTCCGGCTGGCTGGGCAGCGCCCGGCTCTGGATCGACGAGCAGTGGCGGAGTCGGGGCGGCGAGGACGCGTCGTGATCCGAGTGTCCTGACGTGTTGTGGCGGCGGCAGAGCCCGCGCGGCGTTTTTACCGAGATGGCCCGAGTGGGGCGTCCTCGTGGAACCATGATCGGGTGACCGGTGAGGGGCCACTCGACGAAGCCGTCCAGCGCATGTGCGCGGGCGACTCCGAGGCCTTCCGCACGGTCTATCGGGCTGTCCAGGCGCCGCTGTTGCGCTACCTCGAGGTGCTCGTGGGCCGCGACGATGCCGAGGACGTCGCCTCCGAGACCTGGGGGCAGGCCGTGCGCGACCTGCACCGGTTCAGCGGGGACGCCGACGGCTTCCGCGGCTGGGTCACCACCATCGGCCGCCATCGAGCACTCGACCTCCTGCGGGCCCGCTCCAGGCGGATCCGCGCCGACCAGGACCTCACCGGCGTCGAGGTGGCGGACCCGGTGGACTTGGAGGTCCGCGTCGCGGAGGTCGTGACCACCGAGGCTGCGATCGAGGTCATCAGCACCCTGCCCCGTGACCAGGCGGAGGCCGTGATGCTCCGCGTCGTCATGGGTCTGGACGCCAAGGCCGCAGGGGCCGTGCTCGGCAAGCGCCCCGGTGCCGTCCGCTCCGCCGCGCAGCGTGGGCTCCGCTCGCTGGAGCGGACTCTCGACCGGCGACCCGACTCACTCCTGGAGGTGCGTGACACTTTTCGCCCCTCCGGCGCTGAAGGAGTGAGATGAGCATGGCGCGAAGAGACCTCGAGGCAGGCGGTCGTCGGAGGAAGTCTCGCGACGCCCTCACGTCGCGCCCTGAGATCGAGCGTCTGCTGGATGCTGCGCGCGCACCGGCTAGCCCCCGTGAGCTGGCCGGCGAACGCGAAGTAGTCGACCTCTTCGCCCGTGCTCGTCTCGTGAGCTCCGCCGCTCCACCGAGCGGTGACATGACCGTGAGCCGTCCTGCCCGCACAGGCCTGAAGGCGGCCCTGGCCGCCGCGGGAGCCGTCGGGCTGCTGTCCTCAGGCGTCGCATTCGCGACGACCGGCCACGTCCCGTTCGCAGGCACCCTCAAGCAAGTGACTCGCCAGGTCACCGGGCACGCCGACGACGCGGCCGGCAAGCCCGGCAGCGGACCGAAGAGCAGCAGCTCGCCCTGGTCGGACGGGTCCAACGGGCCGAACGGGCCGAAGGTGGCAGCCCTGCAAGGCCTGTGCCAGGCCTACACCAAGGGCCAGAAGGCCGACCACGGCAAGGCGCTGGCACAGCGGCCCCTCCAGACGCTCGTGGCCGCCGCCGGTGGCGAGGACCAGGTCGCCGACTTCTGCGCGTCGTTGCCGCCGAAGGCACACCAGGGTGGGCCCGGACCGACGGATCAGGCTCACCCGACCCGTCCCACGCAGCCGACCCACCCGACGAACGGACCGAGCACCGGGCCGACGGACCACCCGACGGGCCGAACGCATCCGACGAAGCCGGCCCACCCGGACAAGCCGACGCAGGCCGCGTCGCCCACGAGCAAGCCGAAGCCGTCCCAGGCGACGCAGAAGCCGCCCGAGAAGCCGTCGCGCACCAAGCTGGCGCGCCCGACCCGCTGAGCCTGGATCCAGGCTGGGTCTGCTCGGCGGACAGCTGCACGCGGTGGTGCGTGACACTTTCCGGCGCTCCGGCGCTGAAGGAGTGAGATGAGCATGGTGCCTGGAGACGTCGAGGCAGACGTTCATCGCCCGTGCTCGTCTCGCGTCCTCCCCGACCCCCAGGAGACACAACATGACCGTCACCCGTCCTGCCCGTACCGGCCTCAAGGCGGCCGTCGCCGCCGTTGGAGTCGTCGGGCTGGTGTCGACCGGCGTGGCCTTCGGCGCATCGGGCCACTCCCCGCTGGGCGCCATCGCAGGCTCCGACGCCTCGACCCACGCGGCCGACCCGTCGCACCCCACGCACCCGGCCCACCCGACGAACGGACCGAGTGACCGCGCCACACCCAGCACGGGCCCGGACGATCACGCCTACGCCGGCCTCTGCACGGCCTACGCCGCGGGCAACAAGAGCGAACACGGCAAGGCGCTCCAGAGCCCGGCGTTCGCCGCCCTCGTCACCGCGGCCGGTGGTGTGGACAACGTCGCGACGTTCTGCGCCACGGTGGACACGGTGACCGCCACCGAGGAGTCGGACACGACCGACGCGGCCTCGCCGACCCATCCGACGCACCCCGCCCATCCGACGCACCCCGCCCATCCCACCAAGCCGACCCAGGCCGCGACGCCGACCAAGCCGACGCAGGCCGCGACGCCTACGCGCCCCGCGCACCCGACGCATCCCACGCACCCGACCAAGGAGCCGAAGCCCTCGCCGACCCCCTGACCTGAGCCGCGGCTGGTGATCGGGCTAGCCGCGTTGCTGGATCGCCTGGTCGAGGGCGAGCGTTCGTCGGGCGCTCTCAACATGGAGGCTCTCGACCATCCGACCGCGATAGGTCACCACACCCGCCCCCGCGCCGCTCTCCCAGGCGGCGAGGATCCCGCTGGCGTCCTCGACCGCCTGCTCGCTCGGGGCGAACGCTGAGTTGGCGCCCTGCACCTGAGAGGGGTGGATCAGGGTCTTCCCGTCGAAGCCCATCTCCCGGCCCTGCCGGCACTCCTCGAGGAAGCCGCCGGTGTCCTGCACGTCGTTGTAGACGCCGTCGAGGATCGCCGTGCCGGTCGCCCGGGCCGCGAGCAGGGCGAGTCCCAGCCCGGGCAGCAACGGATGCCGGCCCGGCACGTGCTCGGCGTACAGCTCCTTGGCAAGGTCGTTCGTGCCCATGACCAGCACGGTGAGCCGCTCGCTCGCCCCCGCGATCTCCTCGGCGTGGAGCATCGCCGCCGGGGTCTCCACCATGGCCCAGAGGCGGGTGCGTTCCGGTGCTCCGAACCGGGCCACGGCCTCGACGAGCTGGCGCACGGCGCCCGCGCTGTCCACCTTCGGTACGACGACCGCGTCGGGGCCGGCCGCACAGGCAGCCTCGAGATCGGCGCGATGCCACTCGGTCTCGGCACCGTTGACGCGGATGGCCAGCTCTCTCGCGCCGTACGCCCCGCTCGAAACGGCCCGGCAGGCCGCGTCGCGGGCGGCCGGCTTCGCGCCAGGAGCGACGGCGTCCTCGAGGTCGAAGATCAACCCGTCGCAGGGGATCGACTTGGCCTTCTCCAGAGCCCGTTGGTTGGAGGCCGGCATGTAGAGCACCGACCGGCGAGGTCGGAACATCGCAGCGTCGGTCACCTCGGGATCCCGTCGTAGAGCGCCTTGAGAGCCGGGTCGCGCTCGGCCAGCTGCTCGGCGAGTTCTACGAGCACGAGGCACTGCTTGAGCGAGGCGTCGTCCTCCATCTTCCCGTCGAGCATGACCGCACCGGTCCCGTCGCCCCCGTTCTCCTCCAGGGCCGCCACCACGCGGCGGGCGTGCGCGATGTCGTCGACGCTCGGTGAGAACACCCGGTTCGCGATCTCGATCTGTGACGGGTGCAGGCTCCACGCACCGACACAGCCGAGCAGGTAGGCGTTGCGGAACTGGTCCTCGCAGGCGATCGGGTCGCCGATGTCGCCGAACGGCCCGTAGTACGGGTAGATGCCGTGCGCCGCGCAGGCGTCCACCATCCGCGAGATCGTGTAGTGCCACAGGTCCTGTTGGTACGTCGGGCGCTCGCCCACGACGTCGACCCCGTCGGAGGTACGCCGAGGGTCGGCCCGCACGACGTACCCGGGATGACCCCCGCCGACGCGCGTGGTCTTCATCCGCCGGTCCGCGGCCAGGTCGGCGGGGCCCAGGCTGAGCCCCTGCATGCGCGGGCTGGCGCCACAGATCTCTTCGACGTTCGTGACGCCGCGCGCGGTCTCGAGGATCGCATGCACGAGCAGCGGCTTCCTGAGGCCGGCACGGGCCTCGAGCTGGGCGAGCAGGCGGTCGACGTAGGCGATGTCCTCAGCGCCCTGCACCTTCGGGATCATCACGACGTCGAGCTTGTCGCCGATCTCGCCGACGAGGGTGGTCAGGTCGTCGAGCACCCACGGACTGTCGAGGGCATTGACCCGGGTCCACAGCTGGGAGGTCTTGAACTCGGTGTCGCGAGCGATCTTCACCAAGCCCTCGCGCGCGGCCTCCTTGCGGTCGGCCCTGACGGCGTCCTCGAGGTTGCCGAGCAGGACGTCGACCGTGCCCACCATCTGGGGCACCTTGGCGGACATCTTCTCGTTCGAGGGGTCGAAGAAGTGGATGGCGCGGCTGGGCCTGGCCGGGACCTCACGTACCGGCTCCGGTGCGCCGACCGCGAGCGGCCGGAAGAAGTCCTTCGGGCTCCGCGCATTGATGGGCATGGGCGGACGGTATCGCCGCGACGCAGCGGCCGGGTATGACCCACTCCACTCCTCAGGCGTGCGTTGCTGCCGCTGTACCCGGTCACGGCGACGGCCACGCCCAACCCGTCGAGTCGGAGCGGTCCTGCACGAAATCCGCCGGCTGGTCAGAGCCCGTCGAGCGCGTGGTGCCGCGTGACCGGGTTCCACTCCTCCACCGAGGTGACCGTGACGCCGGGGGCCGAATAGTAGGGGTCGGCCCCCAGGATGGCGTCGATCTCCTCCCGGCTGTCGACCACGAAGACCAACAGCGCGCCGCTGTCGTCCGACCAGGGCCCGGCTCCGAGCAGCCTCCCGTCGGCGGCCAGCCCGGCGAGGTTCTCGCGATGGGCCGGCCGGAGCGCGAGTCGCGCGGCGTCGTCGGAGTAGACCAGCTGCACGGCGTACATGGCCGTCATCGTAGGTGCGGCGCACAGGAAACCGGTCGACCGCCCCGGCCTGGTCCCGGCAAGGTCGGGTCATGCCCGAGATCTGGTTCGACGGCGACATCGCCGCGACGTACGACGAGGAGTCCGCCGACCGGTTCGCCCCGGCGCTGTTGGCGGCGACCATCGACTTCCTGGCGGGGCTGACCGCGGACCGTCCGGCGCTCGAGCTCGCGATCGGCACGGGCCGGGTCGCCGTGCCGCTGGCTGGGCGCGGGGTCCGCGTCTCGGGCATCGAGCTGTCGCCCGCGATGATCGCGCAGCTACGGGCCAAGCCCGGCGCAGATGCGATCGAGGTGGTCGAGGGGGACATGACCACGACCCGGGTCGCGGGTGACTTCGGGCTCGTCTACCTCGTCTACAACACGATCACGAACCTGACGGCACAAGACGATCAGGTCGCGTGCTTCGAGAACGCCGCTCGACATCTGGCGCCGGGCGGGTGCTTCGCGATCGAGGTGTACGTGCCGATCCTGCGGCTGCTGCCCCCGGGCGAGCGCTTCCGCGTGTTCGCCGAGCAGCCCGGCTACCACGCCTACGACGAGTACGCCGACCCCGCGTCGCAGCTGCAGTGGTCCCACCATCTGCGGCTCCGCGATGACGGCACGTATCGCCGGGTCTCGATGCCGTTCCGCTACGTCTGGCCGGCCGAGCTCGACCTGATGGCGCGCATCGCCGGGCTCCGCCTGAAGGAGCGCTGGGCGGACTGGGACCGCACGCCGTTCACGGCCGAGAGCGAGCAGCACGTGTCGGTCTGGGAGAAGCCGGTCCAGTGAGTGTCGTCAGGGGCAGTGCTCTCGCACGACGCGTTGCGTGGACGCCGGGTGGTCGACCAGCGCCGCGGGCGGGCGGATCGGGCGCGGCACGAAGTCGCCACCACAGTTGGGGCAGACGCCGTGCAGGACCTCGTCGACGCAGCGTGCACAGAAGGTGCATTCGAAGGTGCAGATGCGGGCATCGGGACTGTCCGGCGGCAGGTCGGTGTCGCAGCACTCGCAGTTGGGTCGAAGCTCCAGCACAGACAGCACTGTAGGCGTCGTCCGACGATCAGCGGGCGCGTCGCCGGAACCAGCGACGTCGGCGCTCCGGTGTCCGTGGAGACGGGCTCGGAGCCGAGGCCCGGGTCGATGCCGCCTCGCGTCGGCGGGATCGGCGACGCTCGCGCCAGGCGTCGACATCGGCCTCGACGTCGCGCGGCATGGTGATCAGCGGCGGCCCGTCGACCGGGGTGTAGCGCGCCCTCATCACCCGGGCGTTGAACTCCTCGAGCTCGCGGCGTACCTCCGACTCGGCGGTGTGCCGGTCGAGCTTGGCATCGAGCTCGGCGTCGTCCTTGCGCAGCTGGAGGGCGGGCGGCAGGACGCCGCTGATCTTCTCCCGCTCGATGAGCTGCTTGACCCACCAGTCCGGGTCGTGCTGGGTGCCGAGGTTCTTGATCGGCTTGCCGGCGCCAGGCAGGTCGTCGAAGTCGCCGCGCTCCATCGCCTGCCTGATCTGGAGGTCGACGTACTGGTGCTGCTGGGCGATCCGCTGGGCCGCCGCTGCGCCACCCGTGCGCTCGTCTCGTTCCGGTGTCCGGTCAGGTGTGCCCGGACCACGGCCGGGCGTCTCCGAGGTGCCCATGCGCCATTCTCCCATGGCCCGATCGCGCGCCTTCGCGAGGTCGGCCGTCACTCCGGCAGGCCCTCGATGAGGGCCTGGTACCAGTCGATGCCGGCGAGAAGGGCGTCGATGCCGAGGTGCTCGTCGTAGGAGTGCACGGACCTGCGCTGCGCTGCCGTCATCCGGAAGGGCGCGAACCGGTAGACGTGCTCGCTGATGCGGGCGAAGTGTCGTGAGTCGGTCGCGCCGGTCTGAACGTACGGCGTCACGACAGCGTCGGGGAAGCGGTCGGTGACGAGGCCCGCGAGGTGGTCGAACACCTCGTCGACAGGGGAGACGGCACTGGCCTCTGCGCGCTCCACGACGCTGATCCGGACCTCGGGGTCGTCGACGACCTTGCGGAGATGGGTGAGCACGTCGTCCACGGTGTCGCCGGGCATCACCCTGATGTTCACCCCTGCGGTCGCGGACGTGGCGATCACGTTGAGTGCTGGGCTCCCCTCGAGTGTGGTCACCGCGAACGTCGTCCTCGCCATGGACGCCGCCTCGGGACCGGCCGACGTGAGGGCTCGGGCGAGCAGTGGCCCGAGCCGGTCGGCGCGGCTCAGCACCGGACGCAGCGGGAGCGGCAGGTGGGGTGCCAGCCGCCGCATCATCTCGACCGTCGTGGCCGGGACGCGGCCCGGCATCGGCGAGCGGTCGATCCGCAGGATCGCCCGGCCCAGCCGCACGGTCGGGCCGTTGCGCGCGGGCGTCGAGGCATGACCGCCGCGGCCCTCGACCCGCAGCACGACACTCGTGGCGCCCTTCTCGGCCACCCCGATCGCGGCGACCGGCTTCTGCACTCCCGGGAACGCCTCGTGCGCCACGGCTCCGCCCTCGTCCAGCACCAGCCAAGGCCGTACGCCGCGGCGTTCGAGCTCGTCGACGGCGACCGCGGCGGCTGTTCCGAAGACCTCCTCGTCGCACCCGAGAGAGAGCCAGACATCCTGGGCCGGCACGTGGCCGGCCCCGAGGAGGCGCTCCACCGCCTCGCAGATCGCGGTCACGCAGCCCTTGTCGTCGAGCGTGCCGCGACCCCAGACGGCGCCGCCGGCGACCTCGGCCGCGAACGGCGGGTGCTGCCAGGGCGAGGACTCGTCGACCGGTACGACGTCGAGGTGCGCCATCAGCACCAACGGCTTGTCCGCCGCCCGCCCCGGCCACCTGATGAGCAGCCCGTGCGTTCCGACGCGGGTCAGCTCGAGCCGCTCGTGGAGGAGGGGGAACTGGGCGTGGAGCTCCTGGTGCAACCGGTCGAAGGCAGCCACGTCGACGCGAGCCGGATCGCGATCCGAGATGCTCGGGATCCGGACCAGCGCCTGGAGCTTGGCCACCGCCCGGTCCGTCATGGCTGCAACCTAGCCGGGGTGTCCCTTGGGCACGTGCGCGCTGTTGGCACCCGCCCTGGCGCTCGTCACATGGACGCACTCGGGCTCGGTGGCGTGTGGTCCGGCCATCCGAGGAGCTTTGCCCCGAGTATGGCGACCTGGAGTGTGAACCGGTCCCCTGGATCCAGCGGATCGAGGCCGGTCAGCGACTTGACTCGTGCCAGCCGATACGTCATAGCCCGCACCGACAGATGGAGCCTGGCGGCTGCGGTGGTGGCCACGCATCCGCAGTCGAAGTAGACCGCGATGGTCTCCAACAGGGGCCCGGCGCCGCCGCGAGCCTTGCGCAGAGGGGTGAGGACCGCATGGATGAGGTCCAAGATCGCGGACTGATCGCGCGCCAGCACCCGGTAGGTCAAGACGTCGCGCATCTCGACGATGGGTCCGTCCAGGTTCATGCGGGTGGCCATGGTCAGTCCCTCGCGGGCCTCCTCGTAGGAGCGGGCGATCCCGTATGCACCAGGATGTGCCCGGCCCACAGCCACGCGCCAAGGGGTGCCTTGTCTGAGTCGGCTGAGCTCGCTGTGGACCAGCTTGCCCAGATCACCGGTGCTGGTCAGCCCATCGGATGTCGCGGGGGCGCCGGTGGCGTCGCCCAACGCCAGCACGACGACTCGTCCGTCCTTGGTCGCCACCAGCACATCGCGATCACCGAAGCGATCCAGCACGACCCGTTCCAGCGCGGTCGTGGCGGCCGCGATCGAGGACAGCCGCCGTCGCGGTTCGGCGAGGGCGACCTGGTGGGCGCGCGTCAGGTCCAGTCCGAAGGGCTCGGCCCGCTCGACCAGCGCACTCAGGTGCGCATCACCGCGGAGCAGGTCCTCGACCAGTTCCCTTCGGAGGGCCTCTTCTCGACGCACTCGTTCGCGTCCGGCTTCGGCGTGACCCTCGGCGAAAGCCGTCACCGCGTCGTCCACGACCTGTAGCACCGCCGTGGCCGCGGCTCGAAGTCCCGCGTTGTCGCGGGCCTGGTTTACGGGGGCAGCGCGGTCCAGACCCTTCTGGCCGCGGACAGGTACAGGTCGACTCCTCGACCGACCGCGACTCCCTGCTCGGCGGCGCGCCGGCCCTGCTGTCGTACCGCGTCGATCTGGGCGTGCACCGGGAACCGCCCGGACGTGGCCGCCTCCGCGAGCATCGGCAAGTAGTCGTCCAAGAGGCCGCTCGGGACGCCGCCGGCGTCCTGAACGGCCAGATCGGCCGCCTGAGCGAGCCACCAGTCGTCATCGACAGGTGACGTCCTGCTCGAAGGACGCCGGGCGCTCGTGAGCCGCTCCGAGCTCGCCCCGACCGTGGTCATCGGGTCGGCGCGGCGTCGCTGTGATGCGACCAGTTCAGCGCGTGGTCGTAGACAGCGGAGAGCCAGGCAAGGGCCAGTGCGGCGACCAGCAGCCCGAAGTCGCGCAGGGCGATGTCGTAGTAGCCGGAGAAGGTCAGCAGGTTGATGATGATCCCGGCCAACCACAGCGCCACCACATAGCTGGCGTAGCGCGGCTTGAGCGCCACCAAGATCCCGGCGAGGATCTCCACGGCGCCCACGACGTACATCGCGGTCTGTGCCGAGAACGGCAGCAGGTCCACGATCCAGGGGGCTAGGTAGCCCGGCCAGTCGGCGTTGAGCACCTTGGCGAACTTGTCGATCCCCATCCAGAGCGGCAGGACCACGAAGCCGATCCGGAGCAGCCAGAACGCGGCGTACGCGGGATCGTGTCGGGCGCTGGTCAGCACCTTCGAGAGCGGGGGTGTCTGTGAAGCGGCGTGCGGGGTGGTGGTGGTCATGAGGAGCTCCTCTCTATCGATAATCGAACTACTTTTTACATTGCTCCTCCACCACGCATTTGTCAAGGATCGTTGGTGTTAGAATGGTGGGGTGGTCAGCGGAGATGAGCAGAGTCGAGATCTGATTGCCGACGTGAGCACGCTTGCGGATCCGGTGCGGCGGCGGCTGTATGACTACGTCGCCGCTCAGGGCCGTCCGGTGCGTCGCGACGATGCCGCCACGGCGGTCGGGATCAGCCGCACCTTGGCGGCCTACCATCTCGACCGGCTGGCGCAGTCGGGGTTGCTGTCCGCGGGGTATGCCCGACCTCCCGGACGCGGCGGCCCGGGTGCCGGGCGTCCGGCCAAGCAGTATGAGCGTGTTCAGCACGAGGTCAGCGTCAGTGTCCCGCCACGCAACTACGCGTTGCTGGCCCGGCTGCTGGCCGACGCGGTAGCAGCCGATGACTCTGGGCAGGTGCGGGCGGCGCTGATCGCTGCGGCCGAGGGCGAGGGCCGGACCGCCGCCGGTGGGGGCCCGGACTTGTTGTCGCCCTTGGTCGAGGACGGCTACGAGCCGTGCGTGGGCGAGGGCGATCGGATCGAGCTGCGCAACTGCCCCTTCCATGCCCTGGCCCAGCGGCAGACCGAACTGGTGTGTTCTCTCAACCATGCGCTGGTGCGCGGCCTGCTCGCCGGTCGCGGTGAGGATCCCGGTCGAGCCGAGCTCGCCCCTTCGGCGGGCCGATGCTGCGTCATCATCCATTCCAATCCAGCGCCCGAGGCCGACGTGAACGTGGCGGTGGAGCAGTGACCGACCCTCCGGGCCATGAACGGCGAACGGAGCATCGGTCCATACGCTATAGTAGACAGAAGAGTCATATAGTGAACGTCCTGTGGAGGCTGTCGGCCACACCGGCGCAACCTGCGTGTCAGTGAGACGTACGCGCAGCGGGATCGTCGCCGAACTGTCGTCGGGTGCGGTGGTTCACGCGGAACGGCTGCTCGTCGCAACCGGGCGGCGGGCAGACCTCCATCGCTTGGGTGTCGAGGCACTCGGCCTGGCCGCCGACGCGTCTGATATCGCGACGACGAGCACCTGAGGGCCTCCGACAACGTCTGGGCAGTCGGCGACATCACCGGACACGGTGCCTACACCCATGTCGCCTACTACCAAGCCCAGATCGCCGTCGCCGACATCCTGCATCGAGACCACTCGCCCGCGGACTACTCGGCGGTGCCTCGGGTCACCTTCACCGACCCCGAGGTCGCCGGCGTCGGGATGACCGAGGCACAAGCCCGCGCGACCGGCCGCGACGTCGGGTCGGCGTCCTTCCGACTGCGAGGTCCGACCGCGGCTGGCTCCATGGCGCCGGCAGCGAGATGGGTCTCGTCAAGCTGGTGACCGACAGGTCGACCGGGCAACTGCTCGGCGGCTCGGTCATGGCACCGTCGGCCGGAGAGGTGATCGGCTTCATCGGACTGGCGATCCGTGTCCAGGTCCCCAGCTCCATCCTCGAGGAGTTCATCTATCCCTATCCGACGTTCTTGCGCGGGGTCAAAGGGGCGATCCGTCGCCTCGGCCTAGCGCGTGAGAACTGATCTGGTTCCTGGGGGACGCCGTCCTCCAGGTGCGTTGCCTCAAAGAGCAAAACCCTCGGCGATCACTGGGTCGTGACGACGTCAGCGCCCGACCAACAGCGAAGATGTGCACATCCTCGCCCGGATCGAAGTGGGTATGGTTCGCCGGTCCCGCAGGAGCGGGCGGTCTCGGTCCCGAGACAGACGCGCCGTCCCTGTTCGTTGACCGCGGCGCCACCGGCCGCTGGACTGGGCCTCGTGTCAGCCCGTCGACCCCCAGCTCCCGCGATGGACGACGTCGGCCTGCTGCCTGCGCTTCCGCTTGGTCGGAGAACCGGTGGGAGCCTCCGCAGGCAGCCGGTGACCGAGTGTGATGGCGCCGACCGGGTCGTAGTCGTCGGGGATCGCGAACGCGTCGCGCGTCGAGCGCTCGTGCTCCGGCGCGATGCCGAAGAAGCAGGCGCCCAGCCCCTCGTCGACGGCCGTCAGCAGGATCAGCAGGCTGGCCATGGCGGCGTCCATGTGCCAGAACGGCACCGGCCAGCGCGCCTCGTCGAGGTCGGTCCAGCCCTTGTCCGGCTCCGCGTAGCGGCTGAGGTACGCCGCCTTGCTGCTGCACGGGATGATCACCACAGGCGCCGTCGTCATGCCGCGCAGCCAGCTGTCCGGGAGCTCGCCGGGCGACGTGGTCACCTCCCAGAACCTCTCGACGTCCTCCCGACGGTCGAGCACCAGGAACGCCCAGCCTTGGCTGAAGCCCGCACTGGGCGCCTTGACGGCGTTGGCCAGGGCCCGGTCGATGAACGCCGGGTCGACCGGGGTGTCGGCGTACTCACGGATCATGCGGCGGCGGCGGACGACGTCCTGGAACTCCATGGGGGTGAGTGTGCCTGACCACTTCGAGGAGATGTGGCGCGCCATCGAGCCGATCGGTCGGGCGGAGCGTAGCGGCGGCTACTTCCGGCAGCCGTTCGCCACCGCCGAGCGCGAGCTCGACGGGTGGTTCGTGGGCCAGGCCTCCGCGCGTGGTCTCCGGGTCGAGACCGACCCGTTCGGGAACCGCATCGCCTGGTGGGATTCCGGGATAGTCCCTGACGATTCCGTTCCTCCGGAGGAGGGATCCGAACGGAAACGTCAGGGACTATCCCTCCCGGGTGTGGTCACCGGGTCGCACCTCGACTCGGTGCTCGACGGTGGGGCGTACGACGGTCCGCTCGGCGTCGTCACGGCGCTGGCGGCGGTCGAGGTGTTGCGCGAGCGCGGCTTCCGGCCGACCCGCCCGATCGGGGTGTCGGTGTTCGTCGAGGAGGAGGGGTCGCGCTTCGGGCAGGCCTGCCTCGGGTCGCGGTTGGCGACCGGTGCGACCACCTGGGAGACGGCGCGCGGCCTGCGTGACCGGGACGGCGTACGACTCGACGAGGCGATGGCAGCCGTTGGCCTCGAGATCGAGAATCCCCGGCCCTGGTTGGGATCTGAGGATCTCGCGTGCTTCGTCGAGCTCCACGTCGAGCAGGGCCGGGACCTCGTGGACCGGGGCGCCGCGATCGGGGTGGCGAGCCGGATCTGGCCGCACGGTCGCTATCGGTTCGACATCTCCGGTGAGCCGAACCACGCCGGGACGACCCGGATGGAGGACCGGCACGACCCGATGCTCACCTATGCGATGACGGCGCTGGCGGCGAACAAGCAGGCCCGCGTGGCCGGGCAGCGCGCCACGTTCGGGCGGGTCGACACCAGGCCCAACTCCACCAACTCCGTGCCGTCGGGTGTCACCGCCTGGATGGACGCGCGGTGCGAGACGGACGTGGCACTGGCCGACCTGGTTGCGACCATCACTCGACAGGCCGAGGAGCGCGCCGATCGCGATGGCACCCGACTCGCCGTGACCGCGGAGTCGGTGTCGGGTGCGGTCGACTTCGACCCCGACCTGGCCCGGCGTATCGCCGAGGCCCACGAGGCCGGCGGCTGGCCGATCCTGCCGACCCAGGCCGGTCACGACGCGGGCATCCTGTCGGCCCACGGGGTTCCCAGCGCGATGCTCTTCGTACGCAACCCGACCGGTGTGTCCCACTCACCCGCCGAGCACGCAGAGATGCCGGACTGTCTGGCCGGCGTCGACGCCCTCGCCGAGACCTTGCAGAGGCTGGCGTCGTGAGTGACCCCACGGCGTACCTCCTGGAACGGGCGTGGGTCGACGGCGCCGTCCACGACGACGTCCTGGTGGAGATCGAGGACGGGCGGTTCACTTCCGTCACACCGGATGGGGGAGTTCCGCACTTGTGGGGGGAGATCAAGGCCGACAAGAGCAGAATTCCCCGCTCAGGCGGGGATTTCGCGCCGCTCACCGGCCTCACCATCCCCGGCCTGGCGAACTGCCACAGCCACGCGTTCCACCGGGCGCTCCGGGGGCGGACCCAGCGTGGCCGCGGGACGTTCTGGACCTGGCGCGACCAGATGTACGACGTCGCGGCCAGGCTCGACCCGGACACCTACCTCGAGCTGGCGACGGTGACCTACCGCGAGATGGTGGCGGCCGGGATCACGGGCGTGGGGGAGTTCCACTACCTGCACCACCAACCCGATGGCACGCCGTACGACGACCCCAACGAGATGGGTCTCGCCCTGATCGAGGCGGCGAGACGAGCCGGGCTGCGGATCACTCTCCTGGACACCTGCTACCTGAGCTCCGGCTTCGGCAAGCCGCCGGAGGGGGTGCAGGTGCGGTTCAGCGACGGTGACGTGGACGCCTGGATCGACCGGGTCAGCTCCATCGGCGTGCACGAGCATGCCCGGATCGGGGGCGCCTACCACTCGGTCCGGGCGGTCCCGCTGGAGCAGATGAAGAGGCCCACGACGTCGCCGCTGCACATCCACCTGTCCGAGCAGACCGCCGAGAACGAGCAGTGCCTGGCGGCGTACGGCATGACACCCACTCAGGTGTTCGCCGAGGCCGGACATCTCACCGAGCACAACACCTTGGTCCACGCCACCCACCTCACCGACGACGACGTCCGCATGATCGGCCGAGCGCGGACCTTCGCCTGCTTCTGCCCGACCACCGAGCGGGACCTCGGCGACGGCATCGGACCGAGTCGCGCACTGCACGACGCCGGCAGTCGGCTGACCCTTGGCAGCGACAGCCATGCGGTGATCGACCCGTTCGAGGAGATGCGCGCCGTCGAGCTCGACGAGCGCCTCGCCACCCAGGAGCGGGGACACTGGCGGGCCGACGAGCTGCTGACGGCCGCGACCCGGCACGAGTCCCTCGGATGGGACGACACCGGGGCGATCGCGGTCGGGCAGCGAGCCGACCTGGTCACGATCGCCACCGACCGGGTGCGGACCGCCGGCACCGGCGCCGACGAGCGCACGGCGGTGTACGCCGCGGTCGCCGAGGACGTGACGCAGGTCGTCGTCGACGGTCGCGTGGTGTTCCGCGAGGGTGACCGCGAGCAGCTCGGCCGCGACCTGGCCGACGTGATCGGGAGGATCTGGCCGTGACGGCGACCGTGATCACCAACATCGGCGAGCTGGTCACCAACGACCCCGACGCCGACGACCTCCTCGGTGCGATCGCCGACGCCGCACTCGTCGTCGAAGGCTCGACGGTGGCCTGGGTGGGCCGCGCCGACGAGGCGCCGGCGGTCGACGAGCACGCCGACGCCGGCGGCCGCGCCGTCATCCCGGGCTTCGTGGACTCTCACTCCCACCTCGTCTTCGCCGGCGACCGTGCGGCCGAGTTCGCGGCCCGGATGGCCGGAGAGCCGTACGCCGCCGGCGGCATCCGCACCACGGTCGCCGCGACGCGAGGGGCCACCGACGAGCAGCTGACCAGCCACGTGGCCCGGCTCGTCGCCGAGATGCGGCGGCAGGGCACGACCACGGTCGAGATCAAGAGCGGCTACGGCCTCAGCGTCCACGACGAGTCGCGCAGCCTCGCGGTCGCGCGGCAGTTCACCGAGGAGACGACGTTCCTCGGCGCCCACGTCGTCCCTGACGGCACGACTCCGGAGGAGTACGTCGCGCTGGTCACCGGTCCCATGCTCGAGGCCTGCGCCCCGCATGCCCGCTGGATCGACGCGTTCTGCGAGACCGGTGCCTTCGACGCGGACCAGTCCCGGGCCGTGCTCGAGGCAGGGGCGGCCGCGGGGCTGCGCGGCCGGCTCCACGCCAACCAGCTCGGCGCCGGACCCGGCGTACGCCTGGCCTGCGAGCTCGGGCTGACCGCCGTGGACCACTGCACCTACCTCACCGACGACGACGTCGCGGCGCTCGCCGACTCGGGCACGATCGCCACTCTCCTGCCGGGTGTGGAGTTCTCGACCCGCCACCCCTACCCCGACGCCCGGCGGCTGATCGATGCGGGGGTCCGCGTGGCGCTGGCATCGGACTGCAACCCGGGGTCCTGCTTCACCAGCTCGCTGCCGCTGTGCGTCGCCCTGGCCGTCCGCGAGCTGGGCATGACCCCGGCCGAGGCGGTGTACGCCGCGACCAGTGCTGGGGCCGCCGCGCTCGACCGTGATGACGTGGGCGTGCTCATCCCGGGGAAGCGGGCCGACCTGGTGCTCCTGGACGCCCCGACGCACGTGCACCTGGCCTACCGCCCCGGCGTACCGCTGGTGTCCGCCACCTGGCTCGCCGGCCGCCCGGTCTGAGGCCTTCTGAGGTAGGGATCCCCGCCTGGGAGGGCGATTTCTTAGGTAGTCCGCGCCCACAGATAGGGAGCGGTTCCGATGTCCCGGCGTACCTCAGGGAGCGAGTCTCTTCGTGTCAGCCAGACCTGAACACGAAGGGATCAGAGCCATGAACGACTTGTTCCTCCTCGAGCCGGAGCTCCAGTACCACGTGAAGCGCACGCGGGAAGAGCTGAAGCCGGTCCGGTACCGCAAGTGGCGTCGTCGCCTCGAGTGGGACGGGCCCGACGCGGCCACCAACGAGAAGAACTGGATCAACTAAAGATGTCGATGTCAGTGGTCCCCGACATGATGGACCACATGCCATCGGAGTTGGTCGGGCGAGATGCCGAGCTGGAGCAGCTGTGCTCCACGCTCGGCATCTCTCTTCATGCGGGGGCGTCTGCCTCCGACCGCTCGGCCGTCCTCCTCGCCGGCGACGCCGGTGTCGGCAAGACCCGCCTGTTGACCGAGCTCCGCGACCGCAGTGTCGCCGAGGGCTGGCTGGTCCAGGCCGGACACTGTCTCGACTTCGCCGACAGTGCCCTCCCCTTCCTCCCCTTCTCCGAGATCTCCGGCCGCATCGCGCGTGAGCTGCCCGACCTGTTCGACGAGGTCGCCGAGCGCCACCCCGCCCTGCTCCGTCTGCTGCCCGGCCAGCGGATGTTGAGCCAGGCCACCGACCCCGAGTCGGTCCCGGCCGACCAGGCCGCGCTCTTCGAAGCCGTCCACGCCCTGGCCGAGAGCGTCGGGGCCCACCAGAGCCTCCTCCTCGTCGTCGAGGACCTCCACTGGGCCGACCAGTCGACCCGTGACCTGATGAGCTTCTTGTTCGGCCGCGGCTTCGAGGCCCCGGTGGCCCTGGTCGCGTCGTATCGCTCCGACGACCTGCACCGCCGCCACCCGCTACGCCGCCAGGTCGCCGTCTGGGCCCGGATGACCGGGGTCGAGCGGCTCCAGGTCGACCCTCTCGGCAGCGCGGACGTACGCCGTCTGGTCGAGCAGCTCCACCCGGACCCGCTGCGCGAGGAGCAGATCCGCGACATCGTCGGCCGGGCCGAGGGCAACGCGTTCTTCGTGGAGGAGCTGGTCGGAGCGACCCGGAGCCGCACCGGCCGCATCCCCGAGGACCTCGCCGAGCTCCTCCTGGTCCGCCTGGAGAGTCTCGACGATCCGGCGATCACCGTGGTCCGGGCGTCCGCTGTGGCCGGGCGCCGGGTCTCCCACGCTGCGCTCAGCGCCGTGGTCGACCTCCAGCCGCTCGACCTCGACAGCGCCGTGCGAGACGCGGTCGAGGGACACGTGCTGGTCCTGACCAGCGACGACTTCTACCAGTTCCGACACGCTCTGCTCGCCGAGGCGGTCTACGACGACCTGCTGCCGGGTGAGCGCAGCGCTCTGCACGCGGCGTACGCCCAAGCGCTCAGGGAGGGTCGGGCCAGCGGCACGGCGGCCGAGCTCGCGCGGCACGCGCGGCTCGCGAAGGACTACGCGACCGCGCTCACCGCGAGCCTGCGAGCGGGTGACGACGCGCGCGCCGTCGGTGGTGCGGAGGAGGCCGCTCTGCACTACCTCCAGGCGCTCGAGCTCTGGCACGACACCCGGCTGCCCGAGGGCGCACCCGAGGCTGCCCTCGACCTGGCCCGCATGGTCCGGCTGGTCTCCGACGCGCTGATCGCCGCCGGTCACCCGGCCAGGGCGCTGGGCGTGGTCCGAGAGCAGCTCGAGCACCTGCCCCCGGAGACCGACGACGAGGTCCGTGGACAGCTGCTCGGCGTGCTCGCCGGGGCACTGACCATGACCGAGTCCCTGGAGGATCCGCTCGACATCACCACCGAAGCGGTGGACCTGGTCGCCGACGGGCCCACTCCGGCGCGGGCGAGGGTGCTGGCGATGCACGCGCGGCTGCTCGCCCGGGCCGGCCGCTACAAGGAGGGGCGAGAAGTCGCGATGACGGCGTTGGCGCTGGCCGAGCGGCTCGACATGCCGCGCCTGGCCAGTGACATCCGCACGACCTTGGTGGGCCTGGAGAAGAAGGGCGCTCCTTCCGAGACGCTTGTCCAGGCGCTGCGGTCCGCGATCGAGGGTGCGGCCGAAGCCGGCGCCTCGAACACCGAGCTCCGGGCGCTCCTCCTCCTCGGCAACCACCACCTGGACAACGCCGAGTTCGCCCAGGCCGACGAGGCGTTCACCCGGGCCACGGTCAGAGCCAAGGACGAGGGCACCCCGTGGGTCCCCTATGCCGCCGAGGCGCGGTGGATGCACGCCGTCTCGCTGCGGATGCAGGGCCGCTGGGACGACTCGCTGCAGGTCCTGAACCTCAGTGGCGAGGTGGTCCCGCCGATCTACACCGCACTCTTCGGGGGCACGCGGTCGCAGATCCTGGTCGCTCGAGGTGAACCCGACGGAGTTCCCCTCGCTCGCAACCTGCGGCCCTTCTGGCGCAAGGAGGGCCTGGTCGCGACGACGGCCGGGTCCGCCGAGATCGAGGCCGCCGAGCTGCTCGGCGACCAGTCCGCGGCGTACGAGACCTACCGCCAGGTCGTCGAGACCCTGACCGACATCTGGCACCCGCTGTTCCAGGCCCGGGTGCGGCTGGCGGCGACCACCCTCGCGGCCTTCGCCTCCGGTGCGCCCCGCCGCAGCGCCACCGAGCGCGCGGCAGATGCGTCGCTGGTGGCCGGTCTCGTCGACGACGCGCACGCCGTCCTCGAGCGGCGCACCGAGATGTCCGGTGCGGCTTGGGGCCCGGAGAGCCTGGCCTGGGAAGCGCGAGTCGACGCCGAGCTGCTCCGTTGGCGCTGGGCCGCCGACATCGACCCGCCGTCCCAAGAGCAGCTGATCGAGGCCTGGCGCGAGGCCGAGTCCCGCTTCCAAGGATACGCCGCGCCGTACGAGCTGGCCCGCGTCCGGGCCGTGCTGGCAGAGGTGCTCGCCGCTGTGGGTGACCTCGACGCGGCCCGCGAGGCCCGCGAGCAGGCGACGAAGACCGCCCAGCAGCTCGGAGCCACCCCGCTGCTGGGTCTGCTCGGTCAGACCTCGGTGGCACCCGCGACCTCCCACGACGCCCGAGCCACGCTGACCCGACGCGAGTCCGAGATCCTGGCGCTGGTCGCCCAAGGACGCACCAACGGCGAGATCGGTCGTCAGCTGTTCATCAGCACCAAGACCGTGTCGGTCCACGTGTCCAACATCCTGGGGAAGCTGGGCGCATCAGGTCGCACCGAGGCCGCGGCTATCGCCCGTCGCGACGGTCTGCTGGGATAGGCCTCAGAGGGCCCACCCCACGAGTGAACGCGTCTGCTCGCGGGTACGGGCCGTTCGCGTCCGGCGGAGGGTCCGCCGGCTCTCGAAGGAGCAACCATGACGACAACGCCTCAGGAGCCCGGTAACGGGCTCACCGACGACGACATGACCACCAGCGGTGCCGGCACCGGCGGCACCCTCGGCGATGCGGACGGCACGGACGGAAGCGACAGCGACGGCACCGACGGTGGGGACGCCGACGGCACCGACGGCGGGGACGCCGACGGGACCGACGGAGGGGACGCCGACAGCACCGATGCCGACGGCACCGACGGCGACGCCACGGACTCCACCGACGGCGACGCATCGACCGGGTGACCTCTCCGCTCGAGCTGCTCAGCGGGGACGCCCAGACCTTTGTCGACAAGGTCTGGGCGACCCGCGTGCTCGTCCACGAGGCGTCGCCCGAGCAGCTGACCCACCTGCTCTCCCTCGACGACGTCGACCACCTGCTGACCGAGACCGCGATCCGCACTCCTTCGGTGCGCATCGCCCGAGACGGCAGCGTCCTGCCCGACGCCGAGTTCGTGCGCACCGGCGCCACCGTCGCCGGCAAGCCGGTCACCGGGCTCGTCGACGCCCGCAAGGTGCTGGCGCTCTTCGACTCGGGTGCGACGGTCGTGCTCCAGGCGCTCCACCGTTACTGGCCGCCACTCACCGCCCTCACCGCCGAGCTCGAGCTCGAGCTCGGTCACCCCTGCCAGGTCAACGCCTACCTCACCCCGCCGGGTTCGCAGGGGTTCGCGGTGCACGAGGACTCCCACGACGTCTTCGTCTTCCAGACCCATGGCACCAAGCTCTGGGAGATCCACCACGACTCCCGGGTCGAGGAGGTGCTGATGCGCCCCGGCGTCTGCCTGTACCTGCCCACCGGTACGCCGCACGCAGCTCGCGCCCAGGAGTCCGCCAGCCTGCACGTCACCGTCGGTATCAACCAGCGCACCTGGGCCGACCTCCTACGCCGGGCCGTCGAGCCGCTCCTGGCTGCCCAGGGCGCCGACCACCTGCCGGCCGGCACCCTGGAGCAGCCCGATCTGTTGGTCGACGGCCTCGCCGAGCGCTTGCAGGCCCTCGCTGGCGACGTACGCCGGGTCGACGCGCACGCGGTCGTCGGCGCCGCCACCGAACGGTTCCTGACCACCCGTCCGTCGCGGCTCCGTGGGGGAGTCGTGGCCGGGCTGGCGGGTCGCGACCTCGATGCCGACACCCCACTTCGCCGTCGCCCCGGTGTTCCGTGCGTACGCCGGGAGCAAGGCGAGCAAGGAGAGCGGCTGCTGCTGCTCCTCGGCGACCGCACCCTCGACGTGCCGGCCTGGCTCGGTCCGGCCCTCGACGAGCTCCGCCCGGGCCGGGTGCTGACGCCGGCCGAGCTCCCGATCTCGCCGCAGAGTGCCGTCGTTCTGTGCGGTCGGCTGCTGCGCGAGGGCCTCCTCGAGCCGGCATGACCCAGCCATGACCCAGCGCTGCAGCGACGCGGCGCTCGGACGCGGTGACCAGCTGGCCGGCACCGCCACGCTGGTGCGCGGCTTCCTGCTCGTGGAGCACCCCGGGCCGTGGGGCGAGGTCGCTCTCCGCGACGCCAGGCTTCCGGAGCGGACGGCCGCCTGGCTGCGTCGACAGGTCGCCGAGACCCGGGTCCGGATCCTGCTTGTGCGGCGGCCGAACGCGAGACCGGGCGGACCGGTGCGCGTCTTCGCGGTGCGCACCGGCGCCTGGTGCGAGACGGCGCTGCTCGACCGGATCGAGGACGTCGAGTCCGTCGACGTCGGCGCGGTGGCCGACGGCCGCCCACCGGGCCTCGAACCCTGGCCGGAGTCGCTGGTGCTGGTCTGCACCCACGGTCGGCACGACGCCTGCTGCGCCGAGCGTGGGCGTCCCCTCGCGGCCGCTCTCGCCTCAGCGGCAGCGGAACTGGTCTGGGAGTGCTCCCACCTCGGCGGCGACAGGTTCGCGGGCAACGTGCTGGTGCTGCCCGCCGGCCTCGGCTTCGGCTGGGTGCCACCTGAGCGCGCCGCTGCGCTGCTCGACGGGTTGTCCCGCGGGCTCCTCGATCTCGACCTGATGCGCGGGCGCGCGACGTTGCCGATGGCGGCGCAGTACGCCGAGATCCAGCTGCGACGTGACCTGGACGAGCGGCGCACCGACACCGTCCGGCACCTCGGCTCGCGGCGGGACGAGAAGGACGTCGTCGCGACCTTCGAGATCGAGGGCGCGACGTACGACGTGCGGGTGCGGACGACGCTGGGTGCGCCGGTGGCGCTCACGTGCCGGGCCACGCGCGACAACCCGGTACCCCGTCACGAGGTGATCGCCACCACGCGCCGGTGACCGTTCACGTACTCGTAGTATGGCGAGCGGAACGGAGTCGCCCATGACCACGCTCGACCAGCCCGAGACGCAGTCCGACACGTGCCCCGATGTCACCGATGTCACCGATGTCACTGACCTGACCGCGCGTCGTTTTCAGCGCATGCGGCCGTTCGGTGGGCGACCCGCACCCCGCATCGACACGAGCGGGCTGCCACCGGGACCTCGATGGCCGGTGTCGGCGCAGAGCGTCGCGCTGATCAAGTTCCGTCACCGGTTCGTGCCGCGCATGTGGCGCCGGTACGGCGACGTCTTCACCGTCCGCATCCTCCCGGGTGGACGGCCGCTGGTGCTGTTCACCCGGCCCGAGCACGCGAAGGAGATCTTCGCCGGCGACCCGGAGGTCTTCCACGCCGGCAAGGGCAACGCCATCCTCGGCCCGGTCATGGGCGAGCACTCGCTGCTGCTGCAGGACGGTCGCGAGCACAAGCGGGCGCGCTCGTTGCTGATGCCGGCGTTCAACGGTCACGCGCTCCGCGGCTACCGCGGTCTGGTCGACGAGGTCGCCCGCGACCAGGTGGCGCAGTGGCGGCCGGGCGAGGAGTTCCGCAGCCTCGACCGGATGAACGCACTCACGCTCGAGGTGATCTTGCGGGTCGTCTTCGGGGTCACCGACGAGCGTCGCCTGGCCAGGCTTCGCCCCTGCGTGAACCGCACGGTGAACGTCAGTCCGGCCGTCCTGCTCGGCTGGGGCTACCCGGTGCTGCAGCGGTTCGGCCCCTGGAAGAAGACCGTCGCCAACGCCTACCGCCTCGACGAGCTGATGTACGCCGAGATCCGCGAGCGCCGGCGTGCCACCGACCTCACCAAGCGCACGGACGTGCTGTCACGGCTGATCCTGGCCGGGGACGACGGGGACGAGGGCGGCGGCGACGGGCTGACCGACGAGGAGCTCCGCGACCAGCTGGTGACCCTGCTCCTGGCAGGCCACGAGACCACTGCGAGCGCACTCGCGTGGGCGCTGCACGAGCTCGGCAGCGATCCCGCCCTGCTGGCCCGGGCCGGTTCCGCGGCGCGTGCTGCGGACGACGACTACCTCGAGGCGGTCCTCAAGGAGTCCATGCGGCTGCACCCCGTGATCCCGATGGTGGTCCGCACCCTCATGCAGCCCTCGACGGTCGGCGGCTGGGACCTGCCAGCGGGCGCGACGGTCGGGCCCTCGATCCTGATCGCGCACAGCCGGCCCGACAACCATCGTGACCCGGAGCGGTTCGACCCGACGAGGTTCCTCGGCCAGAACCCACCGGTCAACACCTGGATCCCGTTCGGTGGCGGCGTACGCCGGTGCATCGGGGCCGGCTTCTCGCTGATGGAGGGCGTCGCCGTGCTGCGCGCGATCCTCACGGCGTACGACGTGACGGCCGTGGGTGCCGACCAGCCGAAGGTCCGCAACATCACCAGCGTGCCGCGGCGCGGGTCGCGCATCCGCCTGACCCGTTCGGACTGACCCGTTCGGACTGACCGGGCCGGGTGGTCCGAGCCGCCCATCCGGGTGAAACTTGATCAAGCTTGGTGGATTCCGGTGTGCCCGCCACGCGCGGGTTGCCACAATCGTGCCCATGGGTTGGGGGGCACGCTTTCGCGCGCTCCGGATGGACGTCGGGCCGTTCCGGGAGCACCGTGACTTCCGCCTGCTCCTGGTCGCCGGGACGGTCTTCTACCTCGGCGGGATGATGACCTACGTCGCCATCCCCTACCAGATCTACCAGCTCACCCACTCCAACCTCGCGGTCGGCGCCATCGGTCTCGTCGAGCTCGGTCCCCTGATCGTCTTCGGACTCTACGGCGGCGCGCTGGCCGACCATGTCGACCGGCGGCTCCTCCTGATCTGGACCGGGATCGCCCAGGCCGCCTTCACCACGTGGCTGTGCATCAACGCCTTCTCCGACAACCCCCGGCTCTGGGAGATCTTCGTCGTCTCCGGGCTGCTCGCCTCGTCGTCGGCGTTGCAGCGTCCCTCGCGCGAGGCCCTGCTGCCACGCACGGTGCGTCACGACGAGCTCGTCGCGGCGAACGCGTTGTCCAGCTTCGGCATGCAGGCCGGGGTCCTGGTCGGGCCCACCATCGGTGGTCTGATCGTCGCCGCGGCCGGGCCGGGGTGGTGCTTCCTGGTCGACGTCGTCGGACTCTTCGTCGCCTCGATGATGTACGCCGCGATGCGGCGCTACCCCCACGTCGGCGAGACCGAGGCGCCGAGCCTGGCCGGTATCGGCAAGGGCCTGCGCTACGCGGTCGGCCGGCGTGACCTGCTCGGTACCTACCTGGTCGACCTGATCGCGATGCTGCTGGCGATGCCGGTGGTGTTGTTCCCGGCACTTGCGCAGAAGGTCTTCGAGCAGCCACACGTGCTGGGCTTCTTGTACTCCGCGCAGACCGTCGGCGCGCTGCTGGCCACGGCCTTCTCCGGGTGGACGGCGCGGGTGAACCACCACGGCCGGGCGATCGTGATCGCGGCCGCGCTGTACGGCGGCTTCATCGCCGTCGCGGGCTGGTCGCCCACGATCTGGCTGGCCGTGCTGTTCTTCGCCCTGGCGGGAGCCGCCGACATGATCTCGGCGGTCTTCCGGGGCGCCATCTGGAACCAGACGATCCCCGACGCGCTGCGCGGGCGGCTCGCCGGAATCGAGATGCTCAGCTACTCGGTGGGGCCGCTCGCCGGCCAGGTCCGCGCCGGTCTGGTGGCAGACCGTTGGACGGTCCGCGGGTCGATCATCAGCGGCGGCATCTCCTGCGTCGCCGGGGTCACGCTCACCGCGATGTGGCTACGTGACTTCTGGGGGTACGACGCGCGCACCGACGAACATGCCCAGGCACAGAGGGAGGCCAGGCTGCTTGCCGGTGAGCGCATCGAGCCCTGATCCCGAGACCGGGTGCTGAGACACCAGGTCCCTCCCGCCACCGGGATCCGGCGCGATCCGGGGCGGCGGGAGGGAGTCAGGTGTCAGGCCAAGGTGACGACCTTGTACATCCCCATGAACGCGTGCGGCATGCCGTTCACCTTGCTGGGGAAGAAGCAGTCGATGGCGTAGCGGCCCGTCGGAAGCGAGAACTTCCAGTAGAACGTGTGCCCGGGCGAGATGACCTCGGTGTTGAAGGACGTCCCGGACATCCATGTCGGAGGACCGGCCGGGTTGTTGAACCAGTCCGCCACGTCCTGGTCGGTGGCCGTGTCCACCACACCGTCGAGCTCGACGAAGTGCGGCTCGTTGGCGTTGTTCGTCGTCCGCATCCAGCCCTTGTGCGCGAGGGTCCCCTTCGACTGCCACACGTTGCCGGCGGCGGCGTTGATTCGGCCGTCGGCCGACGGGTGGCTGCGCCTCTGGTGGTGGCCCTTGGCGAGGAAGGACGCGTGCCCTCCGGCAAAGATGTTGACCACGTAGTACTTTCCGGCGCGGTCGACGTCGGCGGCGAACTTGGCCGAAGGTACCTTCTTGGAAACATCCATGCCGCCGTAGAAGACGACGTTCCTCTCGATCCGCCTGAGTGCCTTCAGGTCCACGCTCTCGCCGGTGATCTTCGGGACGTCACGGCTCAGGTGCTTGAAGGAGTAGCCCGACTTGAGACGCAGCAGCTCCAGGGCGGCCTGCCCCCCGGACTTGTGGACGAGCTTGAACGTCGTGAACCCCGGGCGGATCCTGTGCTTCGACAGCACAGGGCCCTTCTTGGTGGACGTGATCTTCATGGTGAGGGACTTGCTGGCCTTGGCTCCGGCGTGGTGCGTCCCGGCGGCCTCAGCGGCTCCGCCGGACGCAGCCAGCCCCACCGCGGCCGTCATCAGCAGCGCCGTGGCTGCCGCGCAGTAACGCGTCTGCATGTGCTTCCTCCTGGAACGGGGTCACTCGGGCGGACCCCTGCGGAGGCTGTTCTATGCCGGAGTGCCCCTCGCGGTCAGCGTCGCGGAGCCGATTTACGTCGCGAGGATGACCCCTCGGTGGGGGAATCATCCTCGAGGATGACAGCGACGGGTCCAGGTCCTGAGGATTCGCCCTCCCTTGCCGGGTCCGTGACAATGGGGTTCGGCAGGCTGTCCCGATGAGTCCGAGGAGGTGCGACCCGGCGTGAAAGCCGACGAGGATCGCCCGGTCGTCTTCGGGCTGCTGGCGCTGGTGGGCGTCGCGGTGGCCGTCGGGCTCGTGGCCTCCGTCGTGTTCGTCGCGGGCGCGCACGTCCTCGGCCTCAGTGGCGGGCACGCCGCGGTCGTCGCAGGTGACGACGGCGCGACGATGGACGTGCCGAAGCCCGAGAAGACCCAACCCGCCAGTGGCCCCTCGATCACGTTGGGGTCCAGCCCGACGGAGTCGTCGACGAGTTCGCCGCCGCCGACGATCAAGAAGGTCAAGAAGCAGATCTCGCTCCAGTCGGGTCAGACCTCCGTCGCGCCGATGGGTCGGATCGACCTGACCGGCACCTACCCCGGTGGCGAGGGTGCGGTGCTCAACGTCCAGAAGTTCAGCAACGGCTCGTGGCAGGACTTCTACTCGATCACCGCCGCTGTCACCAACGGGACCTTCTCCACCTACATCCAGACCGGCACGCCGGGCATGAACCGCTTCCGGGTCATCGACTCCGACACCCACCGTGTCTCGAACGAGGTGAAGGTCCGGATCCGGTGAGGGTTGGTGGCTCTCAGCGGGAGACGCGGTCGAAGGTGTTCGGGTTCGGGCCGGTGCGGCCGGACTCACCCTGGTCCAGGGAGGAGATCGCGGCGAGGTCGTCGTCGCCGAGCTCGAAGTCGAAGAGGGCGAAGTTCTCCTCCATCCGCTCGCGGTGCGTCGACTTGGGGAACACGATGTCACCGCGCTGGAGGTGCCATCGCAGCGTCACCTGCGCGGGCGTACGTCCGACCCTGTCGGCGATCCCGACGATGATCGGGTCCTCGACGATGCGGCCGCGGGCGATCGGCGCCCAGGCCTGGGTGGCGATGCCGTGCCGAGCGCCGGCGGCGCGGGCGGCCTCGTTGACGAAGTAGGGGTTCACCTCGATCTGGTTCACCGCCGGCACCACGGCCGTCTCGTCGATGATCCGGTCGAGGTGCGCGGGCTCGAAGTTCGAGACGCCGACGGACGTCGTACCCCCGCCCTCGCGGAGCGCGACCATGGTCCGCCAGGTGGTGACGAAGTCGCCGTCGTAGCGCGTCGGGAGTGGCCAGTGGATGAGGAACAGGTCGACGTGGTCGAGCCCCAGCTTCTCCAGCGACTCAGCGAAGGAGCGACGGGCGTCGTCGGGAAGGTGGTTGCCGTTGTTCAGCTTGGTCGTGACGTACAGCTCCTGACGCGAGATGCCGGACGCCGCGATCGCGGCCCCGACCTCGGCCTCGTTGCCGTACATCTGGGCCGTGTCGATGTGCCGGTACCCGACTTCGAACGCCTGCTCCACCGTGCGCTGGGTGTCCTCGGGCGGCACCAGGAAGACACCGAAGCCGAGCTGTGGAATCGCTGTGCCGTCGTTGAGGGTGAGGGTCGGGATGCTCGCCGCGGAACCGGTCATGTCAGGGCGACAACACGATTCGGCAACTTATTCCGCCCGCAGAGCCCTGCCGGCGGGAATGGTTGTGGCCACCCTGTTAGATGGGCGCCGTGCGCGTCCTGAGAACCCTGGCCCCCCTCCTGATCCTGGCG
>Ga0164241_10001317_pt1 | contig 31642 bp, 24 predicted proteins | sample OricomyardsoilBY_FD_108780 | JGI IMG/M metagenome (GOLD analysis project Ga0164241, IMG submission 108780) | Backyard soil microbial communities from Emeryville, California, USA - Original compost - Back yard soil (BY) | ecosystem: Environmental > Terrestrial > Soil > Unclassified | place: USA... | reverse complement strand
TCGACGCTCGCGCCGTCGAGGCGAGGCGACCAGGTGATCAGGCGCGGCACGCGCGCAGCGTAGAGCAATTTGCACGCGATCGCTCTTGTCTTGTGTGGGCGCGGGGGCAAGGTTAGCAGACGCAAGCGATGACCGAGCTCAACGAACCTCAACGACAAGCGGTAACCCACGCCGAAGGGCCGCTGCTCGTGTTTGCTGGAGCCGGCAGCGGCAAGACGCGCACCATCATCTACCGGATCGCCAATTTGCTGGCCGCCGGGGTGCCCCCATACCGAATTCTAGCCGTCACCTTCACCAACAAAGCCGCCGGTGAAATGCGCTCTCGCCTCTCGCAACTCGCGGGTGAAGAGGTGACGCGTGATTTGTGGGTGGGCACCTTTCACTCCATCTGCGCCAAATTGCTACGACGCTACGCGGAGGAGGTCGGCCTCAAGCGCAACTTCGTGATCTACGACGACTCGGATCAAAAGGCCGTCCTCACGCGCGTGATCCGGGAAATGAACTTGTCGGATCAAGAATACGCGCCGAAGGTGATGGCCTCGCTCATCAGCCGCGAAAAACGCGAGGGCCGAGGGCCGAGCCAGGTCAAGGGCGACGCGGGATTCAACGATGCTCTGCCCGACATCTACGTGCGCTATCAAATTGCGCTGCGCTTGGCGAACGCGGTCGACTTCGACGATCTGCTCTACCTCATGGCGTTAATCGCCGAAAATCCGGATAGCCCCGGAGGGAAAGAGCTACGCAATCGCTTCATCCACGTCTTGGTGGATGAGTTCCAAGACACGAACCTGATTCAGTATCGGTTGATCCGCGCGCTCAGCGCGGCACGCCGCAACCTGTGCGTGGTGGGTGACGACGATCAGTCGATTTATCGCTGGCGCGGCGCCGACGTGCGCCTGATCCGCAGCTTCCGGCGCGACTTCTCGGACGCGGTAGTCATCAAGCTCGAGCAAAACTACCGCTCGACGGGCAACATCGTGAAAGCAGCCCTGGGCGTGATCGAAGCCGCAGACGTACGCGAGCCGAAGAAACTGTGGACCGATCAGCCCGCGGGCGAAAAAGTGAAAGTGCGCCTAGTCAAAGACGAGCGTGAAGAGGCATCGTTCGTGGTGCGCACGGTCAAGTCCGAACTCGCGCGCGGTGTCCCAGCGGAGCAGATGGCGGTCTTCTACCGCGTGCACGCGCAATCGCGCACGTTGGAAGAAGCGTTTCGCGCCGCGAACCAGCCGTACAAGATCGTCGGCGGCATGAAGTTCTTCGACCGCGCAGAGGTCAAAGATCTCCTGTCGTACCTGCGGCTGATCGAAAATCCGATGAGCGACACCGATCTGGAGCGGGTGATCAACATGCCCCCACGCGGCATCGGCAAGAAGACGGTCGACCACTTGCTCGATTCGGCCTCCGAGCGCTCGATGAGCGCGTACGACGCCATCGATCACGTCGCGCGAGAACAAGAGCTCGGCAGCGCAGGCCGCAAAAAACTCGCGGCGTTCAAAGCGATCATCGAGGGGCTGCGCGACGAAGCCAAGACCTTGTCGCCCCATGCGCTCGCGGGCCGAGTGCTGGAAGTGACCGGCTATCGCGATCTGCTGGTCAAGGACGACACTGCCGAAAGCGACGCGCGCCTCGGTAACTTGGAAGAAATGGTCGGCTCGATCGCCGACTACGAGCGCGAGCTCGGCGGTGAAGAGGAAGCGACGCTCGCCGGCTATCTCGAGCGCGTGTCATTGGTGAACGCGACGGACGCACTCGAAGGCGGTGCCACCGTGTCGTTGATGACCGTGCACAGCGCGAAGGGTCTCGAGTTCCGCAGCGTGTTCATTACCGGGATGGAAGAGGAGATTTTCCCGTACAGCCGCGTCAGCCACGAAGAGCCAGAGGAGATCGATGAAGAGCGGCGCTTGGCGTACGTGGCCATCACGCGCGCTCGCGAACGGTTGTGGATCGTGCATTCGGGCATGCGCACCCTGTTCGGAAAGACGCGCTACTCGTCGCCTAGCCGATTCCTGCGCAATTTGCCGGAAGACACGGTGCTGCGCGAAGGCAGTGGTTGGTCATCTGCGCCTTACTCCACGCCCTATCAAGCCCCGCGCGCGGTGTCGCTCCCGCCAGGCACACGCGTCGTGGAGCGCGAGGCGGACGACAGCCAAGTGGGTGAAGGCATTCAAGTGCGCCCCGGCTCGATCGTGCGACACAAGCAGTTCGGTGAAGGCATCGTCGAGAAGGTCGAGTTCGGTATGACACCGACCGTGGTCGCGAAATTCAAAGATCACGGCACGCGCCGGATCCACGCGAAGTTTCTCGAATACGAATGAGCCGCCGGTCGTTTCGACTTCGAAATGAATCGCGCGACGCGTTTCGCTCGTAGGTATTTCGACAACGAGCATGCACGCAAGCAAACGGGCGCCCCGCACGAGCCGGCGAACTTCGCCAGCGTGCCGCGAATGCAGCATGATTGTGCGGGTTCTATGGCCCGTGGCTGTGCCCTGCGGCTGACTCGATAACCGCGTCACCCATCCAGATGACAGAGGAGTGGGAGTAGTCGTGCTAAGGTCGGTACAGATGGGCTAAGCGGAGTAGGGCGAGGCACACGGGGATTCAGACGGAGGGCCGAATCTCCCACGTCTCTGACAAATGCAATTGCGTACAAGCAAGTTTGCGAGCGCAACTGCATGCCACGTTTTATGACGAGCAATTACATACCAACTTTCGAGAGGCGGATTGGGCGCAATAGCGCCCAAATGCCAAGAAATCAGCGCAAATCAAGCGTTGGCCGACTGCGCCCTCGAAATCACGCCTCACCGACATAACCCAGCACCCGAAACACAACATCGAATCACACGGCGCGTTCCAAGCGCGACCTCACAGCAGAATACGACTGTGCGGGCGCAGCATTGACACGGAGGGATACGACAGTGGCAAGTCTAGTAGGAGTAGTGCGGAAGTGGGCGGAAGTGGACCCCGAGTTCAGGGTGTTCGACTTCCTGAGTGACCTAGACGCAATCGAGGCGAGCGCCACCTACGCCGAACTGGATCGTGCTGCCCGACGTGTCGCGGCCTATCTAACGACGCTCGAAGCGCGCGGAGAGCGCGTGCTTCTGCTGTTTCCCCCGGGGAAACGCTACGTCGAAGCGTTCCTCGGTTGCTTGTACGCGGGCGCAATCGCGGTCCCGGCCTATCCCCCGACGAGCGAAGGGTCAATGAGTCGTATCCGCTCGATTACGATCGATTCCGGCGCGCGCTTTGCGCTCACCACCGACTCCGTGTTCGAGCGCAAGGAACTACTCGAGCAGATGGCGCCGGAATTGGCAGCCGTGCACTGGGTAGTCATCGAGCAGATCGCGGCAGGCAGCGAGAACTTCTGGGAAGATCCGGCGTTGCCGGGAGAAGCATTGGCATTCCTACAGTACACCTCGGGCTCCACTGGGACGCCCAAGGGTGTGATGGTTTCGCACGAAAATCTGTTCGACAACTTGCTGCGAATCAACGAGCGTCTAGGGCTAACCCGCGCGGACCGCGCTTTCACCTGGCTGCCGCCCTATCACGACATGGGGTTGATTGGCGGCATCTTGCAAGGGATCTACGCCGGGTACCACACGTTCATCGCTTCACCCATGTGGTTTAGTCGGCGGCCGGAGCGCTGGCTGCAACGCATCGCTACCGAACGGATCAGCGTCTCCGGCGCACCGAACTTCGCGTTCAACTTGTGCGTAGAGCGCCATCGCAAACTAGGCAACACCGCCCAGATGGACTTGAGTTGCTGGCGTATGGCATACATGGGAGCGGAACCAGTCCGCGCCGCCACGTTGCGTGAGTTCATGGACTGCTTCGGCCCGCTCGGATTTCGCGAGAGCGCCTTGTGTCCGCTATACGGCATGGCGGAAGCCACGCTGATGATCTCTGGCGACGGCCCGGGCTCGGCGATCCAAACCACGTTGGTGGACAAGGAGCGATACGCGGAGGGTGTGGTGCAGTCAGCTGATGCCAAGCGAGCCATGGAGCTGGTTGGTTGCGGCGCGGTCGTCTCCGGTCACCACTTGGCCATCGTGGACCCGGAGCGCGGAGTCCGCGCCGCAGAAGGAAGAGTCGGAGAGATCTGGTTCGCAGGCCCCAGCGTCACTCGAGGTTACTGGGGCGGACACCCCGAGCAGGTCAACTTCGAAGGGTTGCTGCGTGACGCTGGCCCGGACGACTTTCGTGGCCCGTATCTGCGAACAGGCGATCTGGGGTTCGTGCGCGACGGACAGCTATTCATCGCCGGGCGTATCAAAGACACCATCGTCGTGCGCGGGCGCAAGCATCACCCTCAAGATCTCGAGCAGACGGCCCAGGCTTGTCACCCGCGACTCTTGTATGGGCGCGGCGCGGCCTTCGCGATCGATTTCGAGGGCTCCGAGCAAGTCGTGCTCGCGCAAGAAGTTGCGCCGGGAGAGTTCTCGGCGACCGAGGTTGGGCAGGCGGTCGATCGAGCAGTGTCACTGTCGCACGGCATCTACGTACACACCGTTTGCTTCTTGAAGAACCGTACTTTGCCCAAGACTTCGAGTGGAAAGGTGTGTCGCGCGGAGACGCGCCAAGCGTTTCTCGCCGACCGTTTGCAATTGGCGGGCACGTGGACCAACCCGAGGAATGCGGGCCAAAACGCGCGACTCGGCTGAAACACCGACTCGAGCGCGCGTTCCGGTCCAGCAATTCACACTCACGACGCACTTCCAACAAACACCGTGATCCTCGGCCGAGGCGCGAGTGCTCACCTGACTCACGAGTGAGAAGTCCCATCATGATCACTGAATTACCGCCATGCTCATCGCAGTCTGTCGAGGCCTCACTGCTGACATTCATCATTGAGTTGCTCTCGCAAGCCACTGGCATTCAGGCATCCGCATTCAGTCGATCGACCGGGCTCGCTAGCCTCGGCCTCGACTCCGTGGAACGCGAGCAGTTCGTCGCTGCTGTCGAACGGCGCTTGGAACGCCACATCGATACTCAGCGCGTGTCTCGCGCCAACACCTTGGGCGAGCTGCTCGACGTGCTCAGCAACCAACCGCCGCAAGTCCGCCCCGAAGCGATGCACGCGGCAGAACCGAACGCGGCTCATCCGTTTGCTCGCTTCGTCAATCCGCCACTCGCCGACAAGCTGCGCATCTTGCGTTTGGACAAACGCTTCCAGCGGGGCAGTGGTTCGTTTCTGTATGACGATGCAGGCCGTGAATATTTGGACTTCATCGCCGCATACGGCAGTTTGCCCTTCGGTCATACACCGCCAGCCATTTGGGAGGCCGCGCTCGCAATCTATCGAAACAGCGAGCCGATCTTCATTCAGCCTTCGGCCCTGGACGCCGCAGGGGACTTGGCGAGGGAACTGTTGAGGGTCGCTCCGCGTGGCCTTGCTCGAGTCACCTTCGGAAACAGCGGCGCTGAAGCCGCCGAAGCGGCAATCAAGCTGGCACGTGCGGCTACCGGTCGGCTGGGTATCGTGAGCACCACGAACGGCTTTCACGGTAAGACACTCGGCGCGCTCTCGGCCACGGCGAAGCGCTCGTATCAAGAGGGATTTGGTGCGCCGCTGCCCGATTTCTACCATGTTCCGTTCGGAGATCTCGAGGCGCTGCGGGTACTGCTGCAACGAAGTGCGCAGACCATCGCAGCGTTCATCGTCGAGCCGATTCAAGGCGAGGGTGGCATGAACGAGGCGCCCCCGGGCTACCTCGCCAGCGCCCAACGACTGTGCCGTGAAGCGAACGTGCTGTTCATCGTCGATGAAATCCAGACGGGTCTCGGCCGCAGCGGCGTGCTGTTCGCCTGCGAAAGCGAGGGGCTCGAGCCGGATGTCCTTCTCCTCGCGAAGGCGCTGGGCGGCGGAGTTTGTCCCATCTCCGCCGTGCTCTGCACCGAAGCCGCCTATTCCGAACGCTTTGCGCTGAAGCACTCGTCGACGTTCGCAGGCAACACGCTGTCGTGTCGCGTTGGCCTGGCTACCCTGCGTGAGTTGGAGAAGGACCAGCGCGCTCTGGTTCGGTCGGTCGCCGAACTCGGCACGTACCTTCGCGAAGGCTTGGTACAGATTCAAAACCGCTACCCGGGAGTGATCGAGGAGGTTCGAGGGAGGGGCTTCATGTTGGGGCTCAAGCTCAGCGCTCCGCCGAGAACATTGCCCGACTCGTTCTTGGATGTAGCAGCACATCAAGGTCACTATGCTGCGCTAGTCGCTGCATATCTGTTGAATGCGGAAGGCTTGCGCGTCGCTCCCACCTTGAACGGTTCGGACGTGCTCCGCATCGAACCCCCGCTCAATACCTCTCGGCAGGAATGCGATCGCGCTCTAAAGAGCCTCGACCGCGCGTTCGAACTGCTTGCGGAGGCGAACACGGGCAGCGTGCTGGCTGGCGTGCAGCGTGCTCGTCCGAGCGAGCCACCTTCCACTGGTCCAAAATCCTCGAAGACCACGAGTCTGCCAGTCGTCCCACACGGAGCGAGTCGCTTCGCGTTCTTGATTCACCCTCTGGAAGACGAGCAGCTGCTGGATTTCGATCCCTCGTTGGCAGAGCTCACGACGGACGAGATCCATTCGCTGGCCACCGAGATGGGAGATCTGTTCGATCCGTTCGTCGCCGAAACCGTGTGCGTAGAGTCCAAGACCGGTCAGAAGGCATATGGTGACTTCATCGTCGTGCCACGCACCGCGGCCGGCTTGATTCAGCGCGCGGATTCCGTGGCGCCGGAGGAAGTGCGCGCCGCCGTCGACCTCGCCCATGAGCGCGGAGCGACGTTGGTCGGGCTTGGTGGCTACACTTCGATCGTAACGCGCAGCGGGCTCGCAATCAGTGATTGCAACCTAGCTCTGACCACGGGCAACGCCTTCACGGCAGCGTCTGGAGTCGAGGCGTTGCGGATCGCGTTGCGGAGCCGCGGGCGCCGCCTGTCGCAGTGCGCTGCCGTCGTCATGGGTGCGACTGGCGCCGTGGGGCGGAGCTCTGCGCTGCTGTTGAGTCGCGAGGTCGCACGGCTGCTCTTGGTCGGCAATCCACGACGTCCCGAGAGCATCGTCATGGATCGGCTACGAGCCATTGCGCGCAGCATCTGCCGCCACGCCGCCGTCGCAGATACCGACCATGGCACGTACGCCGAAGGCTCGCTGCTCGCCTGGCTCCGTAGTCAGCCTCTGCCCAGCGCGGACGCGCCGGATGAGGCCTTCGCTCCAATCCTGACCGCGTTGGAGCGCGCGGGGCGATTGATGCTGACGCGCTTTGCCGAAGGCGCCCTGACGTTCGGCGACGCGGTGATCGTAGCCACGAGCTCGACCGAGAAGATCGTCGCTGCCCGCGCCTTGAAGCGCTCGGCGGTGGTCTGTGATCTGTCGCGTCCAGCCAACGTCTCCGAGGCCATCTTGACCCAACGCCCGGACGTGATGGTGATCGATGGCGGACTGATTGAAGTGCCGTTCGAACTCGACCTTCGTCGTTTCGGGCTCGCTCGCCGCCACGCGTATGCGTGCATGGCAGAAGCCATGCTGCTCGCTCTCGAACGGCAAACTCGGCACTTCGCGCTGGGACCCGACTTCGGACCCGAAGCCGTGTTGCACGTGCAGCGGCTCGCGGCGCGGCACGGGTTCAAGGTAGCCAGACTGCGAAGCTTCGGCCGAATTCTCGACGTTCCGACACATGATTCAACGCCGATGGCGGCACCATCTGCCCTTTTTGGAATGAGCCCATCCGATGTCTAACTCGTGGAAAGACTTGTGGCTCGTGCTGCTGAGCTTCGTGGAAGTTTCGTTGTTGGCGTTCACCACGCTGGCTTTCGGCACGGTCTCGTCTTGGTTCGTGTTCGCCTCGGGCGTCGTGCTCGTATTTTTGAATTGCACGAACTTCCAGTGCATCGCGCACAACTTCTTGCACACGCCGTTCTTTCGTAGCAAAGCCTTGAACCAGGCCTACTCGCTGTTCAACACACTGGCCCTGGGCGTGCCGCAAACGCTGTATCGTTCACAGCACCTGCATCATCACAAGTACAACAACGACGCCAAGGACGCCGCCGGGACGACTCAGGACCAGTCGTCTACGTACCGCTGCTCGCGCTCGCCCACGTCCGAGGAGAGCATCATCACGTATGCGTTGCTGGGGCCATTCCGCACGGACGTCTGGCGATTCTCGCAGGATGCGCGCAAACACCAGCGCGGCGCGCTGTTGTTGGTCGAAACCTTGTGGTTCGTCCTATTCGCGACCGTCCTAGGTGTGCTGAACCCGCGCGGTTTGCTCTGGTTTTTCCTGCCGGTTTGGTACTTTGGACAAGTAGCTGCGCTGGCGGAGAACTACCTCGAGCACCACCTAGCCATTCCGGGCAATCGGCTCACCGATTCAGTGAGCTCGTACGGCAAACTGTACAATTGGGTCTGGTTCAACAACGGCTATCATCAAGAACACCACTTCCGCCCGCAGGTGCACTGGACTCAAATCCGCAAGCTGCGGGAGCAGATGTTGCCCGAGTCTCAGCGCCGGGTCGCGCCGGGCGCCCATTGGTTCAACTTCTCGTGGAACGGCCAGTTGCCGCGATCGCTCGGCTCGAGTGGCAGCAGCACGCGCGCGCCGGCAGAAGCTCATTCCCAATCTGCACAATCCACCCTTTGAATCACTCGATATCTGTTGCATCTAACGCTCGAACGGAGTAGATATAAAATCACAATCTGGAGAGGTGGCTGAGTGGCTTAAAGCAATCAGTGAAGCAATTCACTGATGCACCGCAAGGTGCCGACGGTTCGAATCCTTCCCTCTCCGCAAATACTTGGCTTCGACGCCAAGCCTCGATCTGGGGAATCTCGCAACAAGGGCCTTCAATGACGCAACGTCTGGAAGTCGATGTCGCCGTAGTCGGCGCGAGCGTGGGTGGTTGCACCGCAGCTACCCTGTTTGCGCGCGCCGGCTTCAGCGTCGCCCTCATCGAGCAGTCAGCGGACCCACATTCGTTCAAGCGTGTTTGCACGCACTACATTCAACCCTGCGCCCGCGGCGTGATTTCACGCCTAGGCATCGAACGAACGCTGCGTGAGGCCGGCGCAGTGCCCAACCGCTTGGATGTTTGGACGCACTGGGGCTGGGTTCGCGGAGCAGCGGGCTTGCCGTCCGGCTTCAACGTTCGCCGGCAAACGTTGGATCCTATTTTGCGTCAGATGGCCCGTGCGACGCCAGGTGTCGAGTTGCTCGCAGGCCATACGCTCCGCGCATTGCAAGCGGTCGGAGATCAACGCTCCGAATTGTTGATCGAGAGCGGCTCCAAAGAGGCCGCCTCCGTTCGCGCTCGTTTGGTCGTAGCGGCTGACGGACGGAATTCGTCAGTAGCGGAGTTCGCCAGCGTGCCACACGTGGACCGCCCCAATAATCGGTTCACGTACTTCACCTATTATCGCAACCTCCCTTTGAGCAACGGCGGGACCGCGCAATACTGGCACATGGGTGAGAATCTCGCATACGCGTTCGTGAATGAAGAGAACACGACGCTACTCGGCGCATTCTTGCCGCTAAACAAGCTCAGCGGTTTCAAGCAAGATCTCGAAAAGTCCTTCGATGATTTTTGGCGCGCGGTGCCGTCGGGCCCTGATATCGATCGCGCCGAACGCATCTGCGAGCATCGCGGCATGCTCAAATTGCCGAATCGGTCGCGCCCAGCTGCCATGCGCAACATCGCCTTCGTCGGCGACGCTGCGCTGTCGCTCGATCCAATCTGGGGCACTGGCTGCGGTTGGGCCTTTCAATCTTCCGAGTGGTTGGTGGACGCCACCAGCGAGGCGTTGCGATCCGGCTCTGAGTCTGCCCTGAAGCGCGCGCTGAATCGCTATCGCGCCCTGCACCGTTCGAATACCGCGCTGCACGCGCTGCACATTTCGGATTTCTCCAAAGTTCGACCCGATCGGTGGCTCGAGCGCCTGCTCTTCGCGGCCGCCGCGCGCGATGCGTCGGTTGCGAGACGTCTACATACGTATCTGGCTCGGCTGTGCGGCGCGAGTTCACTGCTCGCGCCCAGTTCGCTGGCACGCGCCGCAGCAGTGTTGCTTCATGCTGCGCTGTCCAGCACTAGCTCGGTCGGAGCACAGCTCCCTGCCGCGCCGAGGCAGGAGTAGCCATGGCCAGCGCTGCTGCACGTTTCTTTTTGGAAGAAGCTCCGCGCCTCGTCGGCACTGACGAAGAAGCGGTGAGCATCCGCGTTTTCGGCCGAGGACCGGCGCTGGTCTTCCTCCACGGCTTCCCGTTGCACGGCTTCACGTTTCGAAAGCTGTTGCCCGTCTTGTCACAACGGTACACGTGCTACGTCGTCGACCTACTAGGCGCAGGCGAATCGCGCTGGTCGGACAAGACGGACTTCTCCTTCCCTGCGCAGGCCCAAGCGGTCAGTCGAGCGTTGCGAATGCTGAACGTGGAGCGGTACGCGGTGCTGGCGCATGACACGGGCGCCTCCGTGGCGCGGCACTTGGCGTTATTGGATACCGAGCGCGTCGAGCGCCTCGTCCTCATCAACACGGAAGTGCCCGGTCATCGCCCGCCGTGGATTCCACTGTACTGCAAGCTACTCGCACTCCCGGGTAGCTCTTGGATATTCCAAACGCTGCTTCGCTCTCGAGCGTATCTGAGATCCGCGGCGGGCTTCGGCGGTTGCTTCGTGAATCGCTCGCTGATCGATGGCGAATTTTGGCAGCATTACATCAATCCGCTCGTGCGCTCACGCCGCCGCGTGGTCGGCTACAGCCGATATCTGTGCGGGTTCGATTGGAAAGAGAATGACGCGTTGGCAGATCGCCACGCTTCGATTCGCTCGCCAGTCTTGTTCGTCTGGGGCGCGGATGACCCGACATTTCCGGAACCGTTCGGACGTAAGTTGGCCGGTCAGTTCCCAAACTGCAGCGGCTTTCACGTCGTGCCAGGGACAAAACTCCTTCCTCACGAAGAGAGACCGGAAGAAGTGCTGCAGCACGTTGATTCATTCCTGCGCGCCTAAGCAGCGCGCCGGCCGCGAAGATTCGTAACGAAAGAGAGGGACTGTCATGCTCAGCGGAAACGGCAGTGAGGTACTCACCTCACTGCAAACCTTTCGTTCCAAAGTGAATGCCAATGGTCGCGCTCGCAAGTTGCTCCAAAATTGGGAGCCACTCGTGATCGTCGAATCGACGGATGCTTCGGAACGCTATTTCCTGCGCATTCGGGACACCGCCATTCAACCCATCGAATTCGAAGGCGACGAGGACGCCAAACACTCGGTGCACATTCGCGGCACGAGCAGCGAATTGGCAGCGGTCTTCTGTGGAGAAAAGAATGCGGCACGTTCGGTGTTGAACGCGGACCTAGAGGTCTTTGCGGCGGACAAGGACCAGGTGAAGCTCGACGCCATCAGCATGGTCATTTGGGGAATCTGAGGGCAGACTCCCCATGAAAAAGTTCGCTGAGTTTGCTGGATACGTTTCGATCAGCGCGGGCCTCGCGCTCGCGGCGAGCTCATTCACCATGCTCGCCGCGTTGCTGGGCACTACCACCCCTGGTTGGGCGTTGGGGGCCATTCCGTTGGCTGGGCTGCTGCTTCTGGTGGTCGCAGGCTCCATCGGCTCCCTCGCAAGTATGTTCCCTTCCGCTCCAGGCCTGAGCGTCTATCTGGGTAAAGCGTTCGGCGGGCCCACTGCGCTAGTCGTGGTGTTCATGTATCTATCCATCTTTGGCTGTCTGGTCGGAGGTGAAAGCTACGTAGTGGCGGCCGTACTGCGCCGAATGGGAGCGGAATGGCCCGCGGCTGCGATAGCGACCGTAGTCTTGGGGCTGGTCACGCTCACTCACTTGGCGGGCTTGGAAGTGCCACGCAAAGTGCAGATCTTCACCACCTTCATAGTCGTCGGCACCGTGTTTGCGTTGAGTGCATTGGCGTTGTTGCGCGGGCACGCGTTGCCGACCACCGCGAGCGTGCACGCGAGTAGCACCGGCTCCGATGTTGGTGCGAGCGCGGCCACTGCCGTCGGCATGGGTGTGTTCTTGTTTCTAGGCTTCGAGTGGGTAACACCGCTCGGCCGCTCCCCGAAGCACTACGCGCGCATGATCCCGTGGGCGATGCCCACGGCCATCGGCTTGCTCACGCTCATTTACAGCGCGTTCTCGTTGGCCTTGGTGCGGCACTTTCCACGGGAGGTGATCGCCGGCACGCCAATTCCACAGTTCCTGCTCGCCTCGGTGCTCGGCACACCCTTGGGTACTGCGCTGGCAGTGACGATGAGCGTCTTCGCCATGGCCAATACTTTCAATGCCGGTCTGCTGGGGGCGGCACGGCTGCTGTACGGTCTCTCGCGAGAGGGCTCACTGCCGCGATTCTTCTCTCGCATTTGGTTCCGCACGGGCGCACCGGTGGTCGCGATCTTGATCACGAGCGCGTGCGCGCTGGTCGCAGCGATCATCATCTGCGAGTTCAATCTCACCGTTCCGGCGGTTGCCTACGCGGCAGCGCTCGAATGCTTCATCTATGGCGCCGTCACGTGGGCTTGGTGGCGCCTGGACAAAACCAGCCAAAAGAAGCCGAGCTTCCGCTCGCCCTTCCCGCGGGCGCTCCAAGCCGTCGCGGGCTGTGTGATGCCCGTGCTCGGTGTGGGAGCGTTATTTGCGGACGCTGCGCACTGGCCGCAGGTGATGGCCTTTTTTGCCGTGTCGATGACGCTGATCGTGGGCACGGCCTTTTCTCTCTATCTGCGTCGCACTGCCAGCGAGAACTATCCAATCGTTGGCGCAAGCAAAGTCAAAATCTCAGGAGCCTCATGAACGCGACTCTATCGAACCGCGACATCCCCACCCTGGCACCCTCGGAGTGGGACCACCGAGATACGGTTTCCATTCAGAGCTGGCTCGAGCGTGCTCCCGGCCGTCTGTTGAAGGACACGCTTTACGGCGTCCGTGGCGGCGTGGAGCCGAACGCGCTGGTGTTCGAGGATCCGCTCGTCAATCAGGTCATCAAGATGGATATTGCCACTTTCTTGATCGGTGAGCACCACTCGATCAAGAACACTGCGGCGATGGTCGCGCTCGCGCCCGACGAACGCAGCCGTGGCTTTCTAGCGAGCCAGGTCCTCGACGAAGCTCGGCATTTCGAGGTGTTTGCGCGACGTCTCGCCGACCTCGGGGTTTCACCGAGCGAGCGAGAGCTGCTGATGGACCGCTACAACGTCAAACCGATTCAAAAGCTGTTCGACCTGATAGACGAGCAAATCGACAAGAAATCGTACGCCGGGGCAGTGGTTGGACAGAACCTGATCTTGGAGGGAATGGCCTTCCCAGTCTATCGCTACGAGTCACGCTATTGGTCGTATTTTGATCCGGGCTTGTCGCAGATCATCCGCGGAGCATTCGCAGACGAGGTGCATCATACCGGATATGGCGAGGCCTACCTCAAGTCGGTCGTGCGTAGTGACGTCGCGGGTCGCAATTCAATCACTGCCCTGCTGAATCAGTTCTACGTGCTCATGAAAGAGATGTTCGACGCGCTGATCGGCCACTACGTGGGCCTCTATCAGGCAGCGGCGGACGAGCACATGGAACAGCTCGGAAGCATCGAAATCTTTCCAGGCCATCGCATGGCGCAGATCAGCGAGGAAGAGCAGCTGCGCTTCCTGTCGGCAGAGATCGAAACCGAGTACCGACAACGCGCCCACGCGATCGGCCTCGAGCTGAGCTGAAGGAAGACCGATGACGACGTCGATTCAGCCGCTTGCCCGCGTTCCCGAGTCCCTACACGGAGTAGCGCGCGTGCCCTCCATTTGGCATGCGGATCTGCCGCGCGCCACTCGACTAGAGCCAACGTTGACGCGAGCGGATACCATCGTCGTGGGCGCTGGCTTCGCTGGCCTGTCGGCGGCGTATCACATGCTCGAGCGCTTTCCTGGTTCCGACGTCGTCGTGCTGGACTCCGAGGGAATTGGCGCAGGCGCTTCAGCGCGCTCGACGGGTATGCTGACGCCGGGTGTTGGGCAAAATCTAGCCGGCCTGTGTCGCCGCGTCGGCGCGAAAGCGGCCCGAGACATGTATTTGTCGACGCTCCGTGCAGTCGAATACGTGGCTCAACTCGTGCAACGAGAGGAGATCGCTTGCGACTTGCACCTCAACGGGCAGCTCGTGGTCGCACGCGGTAGCGACGGGCGGTCGCGTTTGATCGATCAAGCTCGCACCTTCGACTCGCTGGATCTGCCCTACCGCTCCCTCACGGACGATGAGCTCGACGCACGAGTTCGGCTCAATGGGCTCACGCCTGAGCAGCGCGGTTCGAAGCAACCGGCCGCGCTATTCTTACCGACCGCTGGCGTGCTCAATCCGGGCAAGCTACTTTCGGGACTGTCGGCGGCAGTGCAGCGCCGAGGCGGGCGCGTGTTCTCTCACGCTGCAGTCGTCGAAATCGGCCAGAATTCGCCCGTCACCGTGACGCTGGCCAATGGTCGGCAGCTGCTCGCCGACCGCGTCGTCCTGGCGACCAACGGCTACACTTCGCAGCTTCGCATCTTGGCCGGGCGATTGCTGCCGCTGCACCTCAGGCTGCTCGTGACTGAACCGCTCGACGCAGAGCAACTCGAGGAGCTTGGCTGGCGAGGCCGTGAAGCGATCATCGACTCGAGAAAGCTATTCGACTACTATCGCATCACCGAGGACTCGCGAATCGTATTCGGCGGCGGGCGCCCGCAATACTTCTGGCACGGCGCCACGCACGAGCGGGAACCCGGCAGCGACGCCCAGAAGCTGCTGGCTGATTTGGAGGACACCTTCGCGATCAGGCGCCTGCCACGCGTCAGCGGCAGCTGGAGCGGGCTCATCAGCTACGTGTTGGATTCGATCCCCGTCATTGCACGCTGGCAGAGGAATCCCCATGTCGTTCACGTCGGTGGTTGGTGCGGCCACGGCATCGCGCTCAGTTTGACCTCGGGACAATGGGTAGCTGATCTGCTCGACGCTCGGAGTTCACCGGCGACGCAACCTTGGTTTCGCCAAAAGGCGCCTCTGCTGCCGACCGAAATCGGTCGTTGGCTCGGTGTTCGTTTGGCGACCTGGGCAATGCAATCCTCCCGCGCTTAACCTCACCGAATACCACTCGCTAGATTCGTTAGTGGCATGCACGTGACTCCAAGTGAGAGTCGTTCGAGCGAAAACTCGCTCATCGCGCAACTTTGACCAACCCGCAGCAGACCCCCGTTTTCGTTTCGATTGGCGGCCACATGGACAACAAGAATCGTTTTCATACCAAAGGCATTTATTGGCTGACCCGCACTGAGCACTTGGCAGTCGTGGCGGTCGCCGCAACACTCACGGTGCTCCACCATCACGAGATCGTCTGGTGGCGCTTTTGGGTTTCGTTCTGGATCATCGATATCGTCGGGTATTGGCCAGGCGCTTTTGCGTACAAGCGCAAGGGCGATAAACCGCTGCCCGCCTTCTACTATCACCTTTACAATGTCACCCATACCTACCTGTTCGTTGGTAGTGGCATCGCGCTATGGGCTTATACACTCGGCCACTTCGAGTGGGCGATGTTGGGTGCAGGAGTACACCTGTCCGTCGATCGCGGCGGCTTCGGCAACGTGCTCAAACCTCGCGCGCTCGCGTTCGAACCCGTAGCTGCGTCGTTGGAGACTCTGGGCGAGCTGCTCTTGGCGAGCAAGTCCGGGAGCGCGCAGAGCAGCCAACAAAATCTGCCCTGCGATCCAGCGCAGGTCGTCAATCATCCATCAGGGTTCCTCGGGCTCTCGTCGCGCAATCAGATCTTTTCGATGGCGGGCACGCCCGGCTTCATCACCTACCGCAAGCGCGGCGGGCACCTAGTGGCCTTTGGCGGCGTACACGCGGAGGAGAAGCACTGGCGCGCTCTGTTGGACGGCTTTTTACAACGCGCCAAGGAACAGCGTTGCCGCGTATTGGCGGTTCAGATCCGCGCGAATCAGGTCACTCTATTCCGCGACCGGGGTTTCACCGTCAATCAGTTCGGAACCAGCTTCGCGCTGGAACTGAAGACGCACAGCTTGCAAGGCACGCGCAAGATGAAGCTCCGCAACAAGATCGCGCGCGCCAAAGCCGCGGGCTTGAAGGTCCTCGAGCTCGGCGTGGATCTGCCGCGAAACCGCGAGTCCTATGAGCTGTTACACACCGTCAGTGGGCAGTGGCTGAAACACAAAGGCAAGAAAGAGCTCGATTTCATGATCGGCGAGATCGGCGTGCCGGAGGACGCAGCTCGACGCATCTTCTTGGTCATGAACAGCGAGAACGAGCCGGTCGCGTTCATCACCTATGTGCCGGTCTGGGGCGAGCGACCGGGATACCTCCATGATCTGACTCGCCGCGTGCCCGACGCGCCGGTTGGGGCGATGGAGCTGTGCAATCACGTTGCCATGGAGCGACTACGGGCGACGGGCGCAGAGTACCTGCATTTCGGCTTCACGCCCTTCATCACTGAAGGCGACGAACCTCCGGGAGCGAGCAAAGCCATGACCTGGCTGATCTCGAAGCTGCGCGTGCACGGGCGAGCGATCTATCCGGCCGAAACGCAAGCCGACTACAAACTCAAGTGGGGCTCCGACATTCGCGAACCCGAGTTCTTCGCTGCCAGACCGCTCTCACTTCGCGCGGTCTTCGACACACTCACGCTGACTCGCTCGATCTGAGGAGACCATGACGACCAGCTCACTGCTGCACGCCCAGCTCGAGGCCCACTCGTTCGAGGCGCCAAGGCCGCTCCCGGGCAATCCGCGGCTGGGTAAGCGATTGTTCACGGAGACATTGAGAGACGCACCGAATGCACACCGTCGCTGGTACACGGCGCGCCGCGAGACAGACGGCGCGCTGCTTGGCCCGGTGCGCATCGTTTTCAACTATCTGACGATCTACGCGTGCAAGCATCTCCCTTCGCTGACTCTCAAGCGCTCGATCTTTCGCTTGCTCGGAATGAAGCTCGGTAAGAACGTGACCATCGCCTCTGGCGTCACCATGGATTACTTCTTTCCGGAGCTGATCGAGATTGGCGACAACACCATCGTCGGCATGGACGCGATGATCTTGACCCATGAATTCCTGCACGACCGGCTGCGCTCTGGCCGGGTTCGGATTGGGTCCGGGGTCCTGGTTGGCGCGCAGTCGATGCTGCTCGCCGGCGTGACCATCGGCAACGGGGTGAGGATTTCGGCGATGTCGCTGGTGCACAAGAGCGTTCCCGATCAGTGCTTCGTAGGGGGCAACCCGCTGTGCTTGCTGGGTCGCGTGGCAACGGGCAGCGTTCAGGACGGCGCATGAGCGCGCCTGCACGCAGTATTTTCTGGTTCGGTGTCTACCTGGGCAGCGGCGCCATACCCCTGATCTTGGCGCCACGTTGGGCTTGCGCGCTGCTGCAAGTCGCCACTCCGGACGGATTGTGGGTTCGCCTCTCGGGCATGTTCATGCTGTTCCTGGCCTACTACTGCGTGCGTGCCGCGCACGAAGAAGCGCTGAACTTCATCAGCTGGAGCCTGCTGCCGCGCGCATTGGTCTTGCCGTTTCTCCTTCTGTTGCTGTGGTCTGGTGATGGTTCTCTGCGCCTGCTCGCGTTCGGTGTCTTCGACGCGTTCGCGACGGCCTGGACGGTGCGCTCGCTAGCAGCACAGCGGGACACCGTGCCCAGCGCGAACATCACCGCGTTGCGCTCGCGCAGACCCTAGTCGAGACTCTCGTGGGGTCGCCTGGATGGGCGTGCCCAGCCGATGGATAGGTGCCCCGCACGCGAGACGCCGATGAAACGGTGGTCGTCCTCGCGCTTCGCGCTGCGGGCAGCGGGCAACCGGCTGCTCAAGCGCTGGCCTTCGGCCGAGCATCGGTGCGCCAACAGCGCGGTGAGCCAATGACGAATCAACCTAGGTCAGCGACGAGCCGCGCCCCGGTGAAGGTCCGTTGACCCGCACCGGGGTTCGTCTACTGGAGTCGCGCGCGCCCCGCGGAACTCTTCGCCTGGCGTCGCCTCAAGGCCTCAGCTCGGCGCCAAAACCGGCGCGGGAGCGGACGAAGGCTTTCGGCGCCACCCAAACAGCACCCGAGCGAAGACCGGGGTAAATAGGGTATCGGAAACGAAGCCACTCAGCGCGGTGACCATCACTAGGCCACCGAGTACTCGCAACCCTGGGAATGCCGAGAGGAACAGCACCGAGAACCCCAAGGACAGGATCGCGGCCGTGTAGAACGAAGCGGGTCCAACGGACTTGAGCGATCGGGTGAGGATCGTATCGGGGTCGTCTTCGCCGGCGTTGAACTGCTGTTGAATGCGCGCCAGGATGTGAATCGTCGTGTTGAACAAACCCCCGATCGAAATACACATCACCAAGGAAGTGTCCAACCTGAAGCCAATCCCCCAAACTCGCATGGCGATCACGCACGCGCCAATCGGAATCAGGTTCGGCACCACGCTGATCAGCGCGAGTCGCCAGGAACGGAAGAGAATGACCTCGAAGAGCAGCACGATGACGAAAGCAATGCCAAAACCGAGGATGATCTCGGCGGTGATCTTTTCCAGCTCTCGGTAGGTGACCACCCCGTTGCCGGTTAGGTGCGCTCGAATGCCGAGCTTCTCGAACTGCTGCTGATCCAGGATATTTTGCAGGTGTTCGCGCAGGAGCTTCGCCTTTGCGCCGCCTTGGTCGGCCGCCAAGATTCGGATATGAGATTCGGAATAGTCGCCATTCACGAAGTCAGCGCGATCATCCGGGTCGACGAGCGTCAAGTATTGCGCGATCAGGCGGGTCGATCGCGGCAGCTTGCGCTCTGAGAGCGCTCCGCCGTTGAAAGCCTGATTGGCCTCCGCCAGCAAGTCCGGCAGTGAGACGCTGGAGCTGAACTGTGGCTCCCGTTCTGCGGCACGGTCGACCGCCGCGATCGCCTCTAGCACCTCGGGTCTCTTCATCGAACCAGGGGGGCCTTCGAAGTACAGAGCAAAGCGCAACACGCCGCTCAGCTTCGCCTCCGCTGCGCGCACCGCCGAACGTTCCTCCCCCTCTGGTGCGGTGTCCACGTACGAGTCATTGATTTGCACCGTGCGGCCGAAGAAGATGGCAAAAGCCAACAACGCGCCCGCGCTGACGAAGACCAGGCCAACTCTTGGCGACAGCTTCGGCCAGATCCCCTCGAGCGCGGCCTCGATTCGATGCTGGAAGGGCAACTCCGAAAGGGTGTGGCGAGGCGGCGGTGTCACCGAGAGCAGCAATGGCAAGACCGTCACAGTGGTCAAGAAGGCGAACAAGATGCCCGATCCCACCACGATGCCGAGATAGCGCACCGTGGGCATGGTCGCGGTAATGAACGCAGCAAAGCCCAAGGCCGTCGTCCAAGATGTGAGAAAGCAAGGCAGGAGCAACTCGGACAAGCTCTCTGTAATTGCCACCTCTCGGGAACGATGGATTTCCCACTTTGCGAGATAACGAGTCAGCACGAAAATCGGATCGACCACGCCATAGACGAGCAAGGTCGTCGGAATGATCGAACCTACGATGTCGACGGGTCGCCCCAGCAAACCAAACAACCCCGCGGTCCACGCGAGGGACACTCCAACCGTGCTCAAAACGAGCAACACCGCTTGCAGCGAGCGGAACACGACCAGTAGCGCGCACACCACTACAGCGATAACCGCAGGCGTCAGCACCAACTGATCCCTCAGCAACGTGCGCGTGACCGCCACCTCGATCGCAGGTCCGCCGGTCACCGATGCTCGAACGCCGGCTGGCGGCGGCCTGCGCTGGAGTGCCTCTCGTGCAGCGGACACGGCCTGCGTCTGTTCAGCCACGGTTGCGGCCGAAGCCGGCGTGCGCATCTCCGCCAACACAGCCGTCATTCGCGAGTCCTTCGACACCAGCCGGCGCGACAGGATGTGACTGCCGAGCACGACGGACTTCAAGCGCGCGAGCTCTTCCGCCGTGTCCGGAACGCGGTCCATCAAGCGGCCCGCTTCCACGTCCTCGCCGTTCGCGCGGATCAGGCTGACGGTCGATAGACTGCGAATTTTGGAAAATATCGGATTCGGCTCGAGCTCGTTGGAGAGCGATTGGATGTAGCTCAGAATCTCGGGCGAAAAGACGTCGCGATCGCTCTCGAGCAACACGACGACCGCTCCGCCCGGATCGCCGAACTGCGCGCTGTAGCGATCGAAATCCGGCAAATAACTGTTACCCGGGTACGCGTAGAAGTCTCGGTATTGAAAACGCACCCGGATGCGACTCGCAAACACCGCAGATGCGACCACGGATAGCGCCAACAAGGCGGCCACGAGCGCGCGATGACGCAACATGACCATCACGATCTTTTTCATTGCTACGATTCCCTTCCACTGTGTCCCGGAGCAGTTGCACCCCAAACTGCTGAGCTACTTGGACTTCTCGAGCTCTCGCACCGTGAAGTCCTCATCACCGAACTGTGTCGTGGTCACGATCTTGTCCAGCACCAACTCCGTAGAATGCTTTTGCTGAACGTTCGTCATTCGCGAGCGCGAGATGAACCAACTCTCGCCCACGCGTTTGACCTCCAACGCGGCAAAGGTCTTCAACAAAACGTTGGAACGATCGAACATGTTCATCTTCAGCGGCAGGTGATTGTCTTTTCGAACCCAAATCTCCACGCGCGAGTATTGCGAGCTCGCTGACTTGGGCACGACGTTGACGACGAAACAGTCCCAGCGCTGCAACGTTTCGCTGCCCGTGAGCGTTGCCGTTCCGTCGCGCAGATCGCGACGATCGAGATCGGCAAAGGACATGTCCGTGCCCATGAACGCGTTGCTACGAAGGTTCCCGGAGATGCGCCGCGCTCGCCCCAAGTCGGGCAAGAACAGCATCCGGTCATCGTCCCCCTCCTTCTTCTGAATCTGAAGAAAACCCGCGCCGGCAAGATCGGGCGGCGCAGAGAAACGCACCAAACTCGCTGCCAAAGATGGTGCGAGTCGGCGTGATTTCGCAGAGAACGCGAGTTCACTTTGGGCCCCTGCCTTGTCCGACAGCACGGCGTGCGCGGCAACGCTTGCTCCACTCAGTCCCCAAGGATCGGACTCCAACATCTGCTGCACGATCACCGCCGCACTGGGAGTGGTCGGCGCAGCCATCGACGAGCCCGCCAACGTGAGCACCGCCGGCACCGAAAAAATCAGCTTGTTCATCGCAAATTTCCTTTCATTTCCTGATCGAGAGTTCAGAGGTTCACCTTCGCGCCTAGCTCGGCGCCGCTGTTGTGTTCGAAGTAGCCGCCCAAGCCCCACTGGTCGCCCGCGGTCCACGTGCCGTAAGCGCGAAGCGCGAAGCGATCATTGACACGCCACTCCAACATCAGACGCGCCACGACGTTGTTGGGGGTCGGCGAGAAGCGGGCCCGCAGTTCCACGTCGAGCGAGGAGAGCAGGGGCGCCCGGGCCAAGAGCGCAAATGTCGCGGTAGTCTGCTGTACGAACAAGAGCGGCGGCGGCGCTTGCTCGAACAGATGCAACACGGAGCTCTCCAATACGAGTACTTTGTGAATGTCACCGGTTTGGTACTCGAGAGCCGCTACGAGCTCACCGGTGCGCGCACCATAGCCGGTGAGATCGCGGAGAAAGAAGCCGCGATTGGTGTCGTAAGCAAGATCGAAGGTGAGACCCAATGGACCGAGCGTGGTCCCGAAGTCGGCACCCAAGTGGTGATTGCGTTCGTAAGTCAGCGCGATGGGCGCCTGACCTGCCTGAATGGCATTGAACAAAGGCGCAAAGTCCCCCGCACGGATCATGGAAAAGTCGACGCTTTGTAGCAATTGCGCGAACGCTGGATCGACCTTGAGTCGCGGAGTGCGATCGTAGCCGTAGTAATAGTACGTCGCGAGATCGATGCCTGACAGCGTGGTTGCAGCCCGAGTGCCGGCAGCGAACTGCGTTACGCCCGATGGTGGCAACGCGGACTGTTGAGTCAGCCGATTGAATTCATTCAGCAATGACGCATCCACCAAACTTCCCATCTGGTGGAAGAAGCCTCGCAGACTGTCGGGCGCCCCGGGTTGAATCAATGCCCAGTTCGAGCCATAGATATCGATTTTATCCGGCACGAAGATCGGCGCGAAGATCAGCTGCAAACTCGACTTGTCACCGAGAGCGACGTCCGCTCTCACGAGCGGCGTGGGTTGATGGAACAAGTTGCGTTCGGTCGGAAACGGATCCCTCAAGTCACGAGCGTTCAATACGTCATTCGGTGCGAGCGCCTCCGCGCGGCCCCACGCGACTCGCTGCTGGCCAATCCGTAGATCCAGGCCAGTCCAGAAGACTCCCGCGTACAGCTCCTGCAGCCGCATTTCGTACGCGCCATGAGCCCCATGCTGCGCCACGGTCTGCCGCTCGGTGTCGTTGGGGCTATACGTCCAAGAATAGAGCAGTGAGCCGGAAGCGACCGCTTCGAACTTGCGTCCCAACGCGTAACTGAAGCGAAGCTGGGCCTGGGTGTGACTGAAGGCGACGTCCCGCGGAACGGCGAGGTACGCGGGCGAGTCTTGCTGCCAATCGAATAGCGAGCCGAAACCCTGGTAGGCCCAGCCACTGAAGCGATAGGCCGGCGCGGCGGCGTCATCAGCTGCGCTAGCGCTTCTAGCAGCGGGCGACGGTGCGCTAGCCGCTTCGGGCTCGATGACCTCGGTCATTTCTGTTTCGGTCGGCGGGGACACGGCTCCGTCCGTCGCAGCGACTCGCTCGCGTGCAGGCGTGGACGACGCCGAATGGTCGATTGCACCGGAGGGCAGGCCTTGAACCTGCGCCGTTTCTGCCCCCGACGCCGGTGCGGCGAGCGCGATCGTAGTCCTGCACAGGAGTGCCAACGAGAGTCCGATTCTCGCGGCCAGCCTCCCTCTCGCGACGCTCGAGTGTCGAACGACCGCAGACCCAATCGCGCGTGATCCCATCTACGCGAGGAGTCCCATTTGGACCTAGCTCGCTCAATTACGTGCGCGGGTAAGGCCTTACGTTCTCGATCATTCACTCGGTTTCACCCGAGAACTTTCGCTCGCTCGTTTTCGCTTCGTGTTGGTTCGCGGATTGAACCGGATGCTAGGTCAGCGCAGCAGACTACGGTCGCGCATACGCCTCCGAGCACCTCACGACTGTCGTCCGCCCACGCAGTCGATTTCACGTAGCATGCCCGAGCCCTCACTGTGCGCGATGGGGTGGCGGGTTTCGCCTGGTTAGATGTTGCGACTTACCTCGCCAGGTAGGTGAATGTGAATACGCACTGCGCTACGTTCTACACATGCCTGGGGTACCGATGAGCCGCGCGCTCTGGAGGGTTGCATGAATCGCACTGACAGCCGCTTGTTGCCAGCGATGATCAAGTACTGGCGTCGCACTCGTGGCCTGAGCCAGTTGGACCTGGCCACTCAAGCGCAGATCTCCAGCAGGCATTTGAGCTTTTTGGAGACCGGCCGAGCAAAGCCCAGCCGAGGCATGGTGCTGCGGCTCGGCGCCGTGCTGAGCATCCCCATGCGCGATCAAAACATCATGCTGGACGCGAGCGGGCACGAGCCTGCGTTCGTGGAGCCGCGACAGGAAGAAGGTCTGCCGCTCGAGGTGCAGCGCGCGGTGGATCGCATGTGCGCCCAACAGGAACCGTTCCCGCTGCTGCTCTTGAATCGCAACTACGACATCCTGCGCCTCAACAACGCCGCCGAGAGCATCCTCCCGCGCCTGATTGCGCAACCGACGGCGCTCGAGCGGCCGGTCAATCTACTTCGACTATTGTTCGATCATCGGTTGGTGCGGCCAGCCATGCTGGAGTGGGAGCTCGTCGCGCAAACCATGCTCACGCGCCTCTACCGCGACGCGCTCGCGAGACCAGGAGACGGCGCCACGCAGGCGTTCATCGAAGAGTTGCTCGGCTACCCGGACGTGCCCGAAGCCTGGCGTGAGCCCGATCTGGGTACGTCTTGCGAGGCTGCGTGCACGCTGCGTTTCCGAATCGGTGACATCAAGTTGTCGTTCTTGGCGACGATGACCCTCTTCAGTGCACCACAAAATGTGGCCGTCGAAGACTTGATCGTCGAGAGCTATTTCCCAATCGATAGCGAAACAGCGGATGCCTGTGCGCGTATCAGCGGAGCGGCATCTGCATCGAAGTCACAGCCGTGAAGGCCAGGGCGTTGATCGCGCAAACCAACGCCTTCGCGTGAAGAGAGAAAGAGGCAACACATGCATCACACCGCAGCAGTCTGGAAATTCTCGCGAGCGCTCGCGCTCCCATGCCTACTAGCCGGGATGACGGCCGCGGCCAGCGGCGCAACCACTGACGAAGGCCCCACTGGCTATTGGACCACGGTCGACGACGACGGCAAGACACCGATGAGCGTCGTCCGAATCTTCGACAAGAACCAACGCCTCTACGGCAACGTCGTGCAACTCATCAACCCCAAGCGAAAAGACCCCAAGTGTGACGACTGCGATGGCGCCAACAAAGGCAAGCCCATCCTCGGCATGCAGATCATGTGGAACCTCGAGAAAAACGGTTCGGAATGGTCTGGCGGACACATCCTCGATCCGAACAACGGCAAGATCTACAAGTGCTACATCGAAGTGCTCGATGGTGGGCAGCGCTTGAAGGTGCGTGGATATATCGGAATCTCATTGCTCGGCCGAACTCAGTATTGGCGTCGAACGACGCGACCGTAGCGTCGTCGACCCTCGTATTTCCGTTAGCGCCGAAGATCGAGCAGATGGGGGCTCACTAAGGATTGCGGTGGATGGTTCAGAATACAAACGACACATTCGAGAAGTACGCCTTCGATGCGCTGCAAGAGCTCGTTCCTGCGACTGGCGGCTTCTCCGCTTTGGACGACGGCAGCGCCGAAGCGTGCACCGTCGAGTGCTTTTGGGACAGTGGCACCAGGTGCCGACTTTCGCTGGCGCGAGAGCCCTTGCTCGAGAGCCTTGGGCTAGTAAAAGACTCGACCTTTTCCGCGCGGGCCGACGTATTGCTTCCGCGAGATCGAGAGCAGACCGATACGGTCGTTTCCGGCTTTCCCAACGCAGTAGCCGGAGCGCGCTTGGAGCGAACGCTCGTCATCGTGTTGGCTGATTTCGGAGGCTTGCACGGCCTGGTCGGGCTTCAGCGTCACGCAGGTGAGCCACCGTTCAGCTTGGCCGATGCGTCCGCATTGCGCGAGCGCGCCATCGAGCTCACGGTCCGAGCTCGGCTCGAGCTACGGGTTCAATCGCTCGAGCGTCAGGTCGATGCAGCGCGTGCTCTCGACCGCAATAGCGCGCTGCTGCTCGTCGACATCGACGGCAAGCGCGCCAACTGGGTCGGGGACGATTCGAGACCGGCGCTGTCGCGCGCCGCCCTCAGCGCGACCTTGCAAGCTGCGGCCATGCTGCGTGCGGCCTGGGCGAACGGTGAAGAGGTGAATCTCTCCAGCATCGCCTTGCCGTTCGGCAGTATCGTAAACGCTGCCAGCCTCGAGGGGCCAGGTGTCGGAACGAGCTGCCGTTGGATCGCGCTGCGCATCGCCTGCCAGTCACCGCGGGAGCAATCCGAACCGCTGTCGCCTCGCGAGCGTGACGTCGCTCAGATGTTGGCGTCTGGGTTCACCGCCGTGAACATTGCGGCCATTTGTGGCCTGAGCGAAAATACGGTGCGCACTTACGTCCGTCGGTTGTATCGCAAACTCGCGGTGTCCAATCGCGCCGATCTCGTACGACAGCTGCTCGCCTCTGCCGTGCCGATCGCTTGAGGAAGCACCCGATGGCATCGAGCCGAGGCACCTCGCGCGTGCTTCGGCTCGGTCCGCTTGCTCATTCCGAGTAGCACACCACCTCGACATTGTTTCCGTCCGGGTCGATCAAAAACGCCGCGTAATAGTTCGCGGCGTAGTTGGCACGAACTCCGGGCGCACCGTTGTCCTTACCCCCCGCACCAAGTCCTCGCTCGTGGAATTGCTTCACGGACGATCGCTCCTTCGCAGTCCATGCGACGTGCATGTTCGCCTGCGCTAGGCCCAACCCTTGATAGAGATACAGTGCAGGCGCGCCGGGCGGGCCCAAAAAGCTGACGCTCGCCGCGTCACGTTCTCCCAAGACGTAGCCGAGAGGCGCCAATGTTGCCTCGTAAAAGCGCGCACTTTCGGCAAGATCATGCACGCGCAAGCCCAGGTGATCGAACATCTTCTCCTCCTTCACGCCTCGAGTCGGCGAAACTTCATTTCGACTTCGGGTGCCCAAGTCGTGCCGTCGACGCTGAGAATGTGACCGCGCCAAATGAATGACTCTGCGGTGATTTCGGAGAATACCCAGCGGATCGGGCGACCAGTGCGCGTGCCGATTTGTACGATGTCGTCGCCTTGCCGATGACCGACCAACTCGATGCGTAGTTGAGACATCGGATCGATCCAGGTCGTATTCCAAGCGCCCGTCGCTGGCTCGAAAACTCGCAACGTGCTGCCATACCAATTCAGGCCGGGACTCGCGTTCGATCGCTCCGTGCGCGCGGGCGTGATCCAAACGTCTTGGATCGCCCGTCCTTCCAGCACCCACGCAAAGTGCACTTCGACGCTGGCGCTGGCGATGATGTTGCCGTCTTGGAAGCGACTGAGCTCACCGGTCCAGCTGCCGATGACGCGGCCATAGGTATCAGCGTGCGCGCCGAGGCTCGGGTGAGGCCCGGTCGCGACGAGGCTCGCGATCAATCCGTGATTCATGGGATCTCCTGGTTCAGGTGTCGCCCTTTGGCCACGAAAGCCGCGTTGCTGCGACGAGTTCGAATTTAGGGTTTTGGCCGCGGTCTGACTTCCAGAATCCTGCTCATTTCGTGAAAACGTCGGACATCGAGCGACTTTCGGCAAGCGGCAGGTGACATGCCGAAAGCGAGACGGAAGGCATCGGTCAGGTGGCTGTGGCTGGAGAAGCCGAGTTCGAGCGCGAGCTCACTCAAGTTCGTCTCGCCGTCAGCGATGCGCGTGAGAGCGGCCCGCAGGCGCAAGCGGTGGCGGTATTGGTGAATGGTGAGCCCCAATTCACGACGAAACAAGCGAGCCAGATGAAACGGCGATGCGTGCGCGGCACGCCCGACATCGTCGAGCGAGGCATTCTCGGTAAAGGTGGTCGCGAGAAGCAGACACGCGCGCCGCACAGTATCGAAATGTGTGGCGCGCGTGCTCGCTCGTGCTGGCTTCGCGGCGTATCCGCGCGAGCGATAGCTGCGCTGAAAAACCGTCATGAGTAGCTCGACCGCCGCTTCCTCGAGCGCGAGTGACTCCGGATGACGCGCCTGCGCGGTACGCCGCAGCCGCTCGTGTGCCCAAAACGTGCTCTCGTCGATCAGGCCGTGCGCAAAACGGAATGGCTGAACGAGCTCTTCCTCTGCGGTTTTGCCTGTTCCGAACGCGCCCACGCGATCGAGCCAGCGCGGATCGACGAGCTCCAGCGCATTGCGCAACCATCCGTCGTCGAAAGCGAACACGGTGCAGTCGTCACCTGCGCCGACGGGGTGCGCCACGTGGTAACCGTGATCGCGGTTGAAGAAGAGCACGTGGTTTGCGTCTGCGATCACCGTCTCGCCGCGGGTCTCGAATTCGAACACGCCGCGCCGCGGGAATACGATTTGATTGGCGAGGGGTCGCTCTTCAGGTCCGCGTTGCCTGTCGTGCGGACGACAACGCACGTCGTACACCGAAACACCGCGGCTGCCGTGTAGCGGATGAACGCACAGCGTATCGAGTGGATCGTGAAGAGCGTCGACGCCAGCCGGCATTGAGTCGCTATTTTAGCTGCTCTCCTCTGGGCGTGCTGCCCGCTGACGCGCGATTTGCCCAAATCGATTGGGAAGTCGCGCGCCAGCGGAGCTGGCCCGAAATCTCAGAGCGCGTACAGGAACGCGCGCAGATCCTGCTTTTCACGGGTGGTGAGCTGAGTGCCGAGGACCAGATTGAAAAATTCGATCGTGTCGTCGATCGTCAGCAAGCGACCGTCATGGAGATACGGAGGCGAGTCCTTGAGGCCTCGCAGCGTGAAGGTTTTGATCGGCCCTTCGGCAGTGGCCAAAATGCCATTGATGGTTCGATCCGTGAAGAAGCGCTCGAGTTCGAGATCGTGCATCGAGTTGTCGGTGTAATAAGGCGGCGCGTGACAACTCGCGCACTTGCCCTTGTTGAAAAAGACGTCCTGACCGCGCAGCTCTTCCGCGGTTGCCTTGTAAGGGTCGAGCTTGCCGTCGAGCCCGAGCTTGGGTGCGGGCGGAAAATCGAGAATCCTTTGGAACTCGGCCATGTGCTGAACTTGCAAACCGCGATCGAGGGGACTGACCCCCTTCTTCGTAGCCAGCACCGGGTCGCCGTCGAAATAGGCGGCGCGCTGCTCGAATTCGGTGAAATCTTCGACGGTCATCAGTGCACGTTGCGAGCCGAAGAGGCGTTGGATGTTCAAACCGCGAAGTGAAACCGTATCGACGCGATGGCGCTGTTCTTGAGGACGAATATCACCAACCAGATGTGTCGCGCCGCCCGTGTGTCCATTGACGTGACAGTCGAAGCACGCAACACCGAGACTCGGCCGATCCGAGCGGCGATCGTCGATACTGTTGAATTGCTGTTGCGGAAACGGCGTGGTGAGCAAGCGCAAGCCGTCGAGCTGCTTTGGGTTCAGCAGGCACTTGAATAGCTCGTAGTAGTTGTCAGTGGTGACCAATTGGCCTTGCGAAACGTCACCCTGGTTCGGCTGCGTCGTGAGAAAGATCGGGGGCGGAAACTCGGGCAAGAACTGATCCGGCAGATCGAAGTCGAGATCGAAGCGCGTCAGATCTCGACCGGTCTGGCGCTGCGTTTCCTCGATTGTGAGGTGCGGAAAGAGCATGCCGCCTTCCGGCTGCTTCGGGTGTGGTAGCGGAAAAAACCCGAACGGGAACAGATCTTGGGTTTTGATTTCGTCCGGACTCAACTCGCTGAGTTCGGACCAGCTCAAGCCCGGCAAGAGCACACGCACTCCCTGCTGCACCGGCTTACCCCGCGTCATCACCACGCCGGGCGCAGGGTGATCGCTCAGGTCGTAGCGCGCGCTGAGCAGCTCGGCCTGGCGTGCTTCGACGGCCGGCTTTTCGGCGATCTTCGCCTCGCGCATGGCATCGAAATCGATGTGTTGATCGCCGCCGCCGTTTTGGTCACCGCACATCGACGGCGGTGGTGGCGTGTTCGGAGGCGGGTCTGGGAAGTCATCACGCGAGCCCGGCGGCGCGTCGGCGTGTTGTTCGATTGAACCCGTGGTCTGTTTGCCGTTTTCGCCGCAGCCAATCAGCAACACCATCGCCGCAGCATGAATCCATCGCGACATGCAGTACTCTCCCTCGCAATTGTCCCAAAGCGGGCGCGAGGCGCTTTGCACGATCTGCGCCGGGCGGTGCGCGTACTCGTGGCGCAACTACGCGCGTGAATGGCTGCATGACGAGTGTCGCGTTGCCACACCGCGACGCTCTTGCGGGCCACGCTCGTCGCGCTTCAAGAGCAATGGTCGGATATCGCCAGTCGCGATCGGCCGCGAATATCATGCGCCGTTCATGGGATTTGCACGTGGAGGTCATCGAGCGAGCCGTGCACTGGGCTACTCGACGAGCAGAGCGCGCCGCGCCCGCTACCCCCAAATCTCAATCACTTCACGAGCTGCCGCTCGAAAAGTCGGGGCAGCTGTGATGTGGGACGGATTTGATCCCATGCTGGCTGAACGATGCTCTCGAGCCTGGGCATGGCTACGGTATCAGCCGTAAAAAAGCGCTCAGGGTGATTCGCTCCAGCCGATGTCCGGGGCACTGCCGTTGAACAAACCTGCGCCGGAGCCGTTGCGATCCACACCCAAGTTGAAGCCCTTGTTGATCGCCGGGCTGCCCGTCTTCAACGAGTAGTCGAAGTTGGTCGGATCGTTGAACAGCGGGTCGCCGATGATCGACGTTGCGTCTAGGCTACCCGAGTTGCGATTGCCCGAGGTGTTGTTGAAATACAAGTTGTGATCGAGCTTGGAGAACGCGCTATCCGCGCCGCGCACGCCGTACGTGTCTGCGCCGATGAAGATGTTGTTGCGCGCGTCGACCTGCGTTGCCGTGCCTACGTTCAGCCCGGCGTACACGCTATCGACGATCGTGTTGTGCCAGATGGTGATACCAGTGACGGCACCGAGACCAATGCCGTCGCCGCCGCCGATGCTCACGTTCGCGAGCAAGTACGCGCCGTTCGCTCCGTCGTGAATCGAGTAGTTCGTGCCAATGGAGGCCGCGACGTCGTTGCCTTGCAGCTGGGCATTTTTGCCGAAAATATCGAGACCCGCGGCGGCGCTGAAGGTGATCAGGCAGTTGCTCATGACCGCTCCGTCGCCGTAGACGACCACCGCTTTCTTGTTGTCGTGAATGTAGGAATTGGTGAGCTGATTGCCGGTGCTGGTGCTGGCAGAAACGAGCACGGGTTCGCCCTGACAATCGTGAATCTCGAGCTTGTCGAGGTGCACGTCCGACGACGCGACGGACAGACACGCGCTGGTGGAGGTGTTCGCCGAGGCATCGAGCACGACGGAGCCGGTGATATCGAGCGTTTCTTGCACCACCGGCAGCGGTGACTTCAAGCCGATGGTCGTCACCGAAGCGTCGAAGGTGATCGATTGATGCCCGGATTGACTGTTCGCAAAGCTGATCGCTTCACGCAGCGAGAATCCCGTTTTGCCGGGACTCGACGGGCTGGCACCCGTGTCCGCTTCATCCGCGGTTGTCGTGACCACTAGATTGACGACGTCGACACCGCCGGTCCCGGCACTGCCGCCTTTGCCTGCGCTGCCGCCCGAGCCTCCAGAGCCGCCTTTGCCCGCGCCGCCACTCGCGCCGCCCTTGCCCGCGGTGCCGCTCGCGCCAGCGGTGCCGCTGCTACCGCCGGAGCCTCCGGATCCACCGCCATCCGGCGCGCCCGCCGCTTCTTCGGAGCCCGCGAGCCCCGCGCTCGATCCGCCGCCTGAATCCGTTCCGCCGTCGCCGAGATCGCCGCCGCTTCCACTCGTAGCAAGCTCGCCACCCGCACCGCCGGAGCTCGCTCCGCCAGCGCCCACGCCGACCGTTCCATAGCCGAAGCGGCACGCACCGAGAGCAACAGTAAGACTAAGAGCAGCGACCGGGAACAGTCGCCGCGACGGACGCGGCATGATCAACAATCATTGCCCGGCGAACGCGCAGGATCAAACGAAGAAACACGCACCTGAACGAGCGTCTCGGGCGCACACTCCAACGAACACACGCGGCAACGAATTTTCGTCGTGGGCGTGATGCATGCGGCGCACGATGTGGGCGCGCCGAACGATGTCGCTCTGTGCAACACACGATGTGCGCGCTCTGCTCACTGCTCTCATGCGTCGTACGTCCGAAGCGCACTTCGTGTGCGTCGGAAGCCGCCGGTTTTGCGTTGCCTCACGTGTATAATAACGGGAATTGCGAATGCTCTCGGTAGCTCGGCCGCACCTGCGCGCGGCGCGCACTTTCACGCCTGGGGGTGAATGCGCCGGTGCTGGCCTCCAATGCGGACCGCTCGGTGGCGTGGCCCGAGCCCGCCTGGGGCAGCATCACGCACGCCGACGACTACTGCGCCGCCATCGCGGCACTGCGCAGCGACGTGCGCGGCCTCGGCATCGACGCCGAGCTGCGCAC
>Ga0164241_10001316_pt1 | contig 31655 bp, 27 predicted proteins | sample OricomyardsoilBY_FD_108780 | JGI IMG/M metagenome (GOLD analysis project Ga0164241, IMG submission 108780) | Backyard soil microbial communities from Emeryville, California, USA - Original compost - Back yard soil (BY) | ecosystem: Environmental > Terrestrial > Soil > Unclassified | place: USA... | reverse complement strand
TTTCACGGGCAACGCAGGCTGAGCCCGGACGAGGTCGCGCGGTATCTGTTTCGGCGAGTGGTGTCCTGGGGCCGGTCCTCGAACGTCTTCCTGCGCAACGGTTCGCGCCTCTACCTGGATGTCGGCTCGCACCCCGAGTACGCCACCGCCGAGTGTGACGACCTCGTGCAGCTGGTGACGCACGACAAGGCGGGCGAGCGGATCCTCGAGGACCTGCTGGTCGACGCGGAGCGCCGACTCGCCGACGAGGGCATCGGCGGGGACATCTTCCTGTTCAAGAACAACACCGACTCGGCGGGCAACTCGTACGGCTGCCACGAGAACTACCTGGTCACCCGGGCCGGCGAGTTCTCGAGGATCGCGGACGTGCTGCTGCCGTTCCTGGTCACCCGCCAGCTGATCTGCGGCGCGGGCAAGGTCCTGCAGACCCCGCGCGGCGCCGTGTACTGCCTGTCACAGCGGGCGGAGCACATCTGGGAGGGCGTCTCCTCGGCGACCACCCGTTCCCGCCCGATCATCAACACCCGCGACGAGCCACATGCCGACGCCGAGCGGTACCGCCGCCTGCACGTCATCGTCGGCGACTCGAACATGGCCGAGGCGACCACGCTGCTCAAGGTGGGCAGCGCGAACCTGGTCCTCGAGATGATCGAGGACGGCGTGCAGTTCCGCGACTTCAGCCTGGACAACCCCATTCGCGCGATCCGCGAGATCAGCCACGACCTCACGGGTCGCCGCCTGGTCCGCCTGGCGGGCGGCCGCGAGGCGTCGGCGCTTGACATCCAGCGCGAGTACTTCTCCCGCGCGGTCGAGCACGTGGCGAAGCGCTCACCCGACCCGATCGCCGACCGCGTCATCGAACTGTGGGGCCGCACGCTGGACTCGGTCGAGCAGCAGGACCTGAGCCGGATTGATCGCGAGATCGACTGGGCCATCAAGCACCGGCTGGTCGAGCGGTACCGCGCCAAGCACAACCTGGAGCTGTCGAGCCCGCGGATCGCCCAGCTGGACCTCGCCTACCACGACATCAGGCGTGGCCGGGGCATCTTCGACCTGCTGCAGCGCAAGGACCTGGTGGCGAGGGTGACCGAAGACGGCGAGATCGAGGCCGCCAAGGACACCCCACCGCAGACCACGAGGGCGAAGCTGCGCGGCGACTTCATCGCCGCCGCACAGCAGGCGGGCCGCGACTTCACGGTCGACTGGGTGCACCTCAAGCTGAACGACCAGGCACAGCGCACGGTCCTGTGCAAGGACCCCTTCCGCGCGGTCGACGAGCGAGTGGAACGCCTGATCGCCTCCCTCTGACCCCCCACCTATCCACAACCGCCAAACCTGTCCACAAGTGGATCTTGCACGCCCTTTTCGTCAGTGCCAACCGATAGGCTGGCGCTGAGGGGTGCCCCCGGAGAGGGTGGGGGCCGCGATTCACGGGGTTGGACCGGGTTCCCGGAATTGGGGAGATTCGCTCGATCGGGGCGGGCAGCTGGCGCGGCGGCTGGAGCCGGCTGACGGGGCCGGCTCTCCACGATCTGCGTTCCGCGTTCGGGCCGTCGGGCCGACGCGTCGGCAGGCGTGATCGTTCGGCCGGGGCCGACATGTGTGCTGCCTACGATCGAGGACATGCTCGCCGATGTCGCCGCCGTGCTCGCTGATCCCAGCCGGGCCACCATGTGCCTCGCGCTGATCGACGGGCGGGCCTGGACGGTCGGTGAGCTCGCGAAGGCGGCCGGGGTGGCACCGTCCACCGCCAGCGAGCACGTGGGGGTCCTCGCCGGCGCCGGGTTCGTTCGCACGCTCAAGCAGGGCAGGCACCGGTACGTGCGGCTCGAGGGCCCCGACGTCGCCGAGCTCATCGAGCGGCTCGCCCAGCACGCGGGGCCCGAGCCGCCGCGAAGCCTGCGGGCCTCGGTCCGCGCGCGGCGGCTCGCGGCGGCCCGTACCTGCTACGACCACCTCGCCGGCCGGCTCGGGGTGGCGTTGCGCCAGGGGATGCTCGACGAGAGCCTGATCGACGACGCCGACGGGCTGCGCATCACCCGCACCGGCCGCACGGTCCTCACCGAACTGGGCGTCGACCTCGAACGCCGCGGGCGGCGGCCGCTGATCAAGGATTGCCTGGACTGGACCGAGCGCCGTGAGCATCTCGCCGGCACGATCCCGTCCGCATTGCTCTCCCGCGCGCTCGCCGCCGGCTGGCTCGTCCGCGACGACACCCGCGCGATCCGGATGAACCCGACCGCCGCGCCCGCCTTTACCCGCCTCGGCGTGGACATCGCGGCCGTACGCAGCGCCCAGAGCGACGAGGACACGGCCGACCGTCGCGCCGGGAGCGGCGAGGCCGCTCGCACGGCTGAACGCCGCGCCAGCAGCTGATAGACCGCGGATATTTCCGAACGCCGCGCCCAGAACGACGAGGTCCTGGACCCGGCCGTAGGTCGCGCCCGGAGTGACGGAGGGCCCGAACACGGCTGAACGCCGCGTCGGGAGCGACGAGGCTCCCGACGCGGCGTCCGCGGAGGGCTAGACCGAAACCGGCTCCGACTCGCGCAGGCCGACCCGGCCGTGGACCCGTCGCAGGAACGGCGGTGACCACCAGGCCGCCCGGCCCAGCACCCGCATGCCCACCGGCACGAGGACGCCGCGGATCAGCGTGGCGTCGATGAGGATCGCCAGGCCCGAGCCGATGCCGAACATCTGGATGAAGCTCACCCCGCTCGTCCCGAAGGCCAGCAGGCTGACGGCCAGCAGCACGGCGGCCATCGTGATGAGCCTGCCGGTGTGGGACAGGCCGCGGGTGACCGCGTCGCGTGAGGAGAGGCCGAGCTCGTGCATCTCCTTGATGCGGCTGATCACGAACACCTCGTAGTCCATGGACAGCCCGAACACGATGCAGAACAACAACACCAGCATGCTCGTGTCCAGAGGCAGCGGCGTGAACCCGAGCCACGAGGACAGCCAGCCCTCCTGGAACACCATCACCATCACGCCGAGCGTCGCGGACAGGCCGAGCACGTTGAACAGCAGCGCGCGGATCGGCTGCAGCACGCTGCCGGTGAACAGGAACAGCAGCAGGAACGTGCTGATCGCGATCAGCCCGCCGGCGATCGGCAGCTTGGTGGCGATCGCGTGCTTGCTGTCCACCAGGCGCGCGGCCTCACCGCCGACCAGGACGTCCGGGCCTGGCACGGCGCGCACTTTCGCCACGAGATCCTGCGCCTGCGCCGAGTGCGGGTCGTCGTCGGTCAGGACGGTGAGCCGCTGCGTGCCGGATGCCGCGACCATGGCCGGGTTGCCCGGCCCGGCGGCTCGGCCGTCGACGTAGACGCCGCCGCTGGTCGCGACCGACTCGACGCCCGACAGCTCCGACAGCTCCGACGCGTAGTCGGCGACGTTCGCGGACTCGCTGGTGACCAGCTGCAGCGACTTGCTGTCGTCGGCCGGGAAGCTCGCGCGCAGCACGTCGCCGACCACCCTGGTCTCCGACGCCGTCGTCAGCACCCGGTCGTCCGGCGTGCCGAACTCCACGCGCAGCAGCGGGATCGCGGCGATGACGAGCAGCACGATCACCGGCGCGCCGGCGAGCAACGGGCGGCGCATGGCGGCACCGGCGATCCGGCCCCACAGCGCCGACACCGAGCTCGGCGACTTCTTCACCCACGGCAGCCGCAGCGAGTTGACCCGCTTGCCGAGCACGGCGAGCAGCGCGGGCAGTACCACGACGGCGCTGATCATCGCCACGAGCACCACGCCGACGCCGGCGTAGGCGAACGAGCGCAGGAAGTACAGCGGGAACACCAACAGCGCGGCGAGCGCGACCGCCACGGTCAGCGCGCTGAACATGATCGTCCGGCCCGCCGTCTCGACGGTGCGGACGACGGCGTCGTGGGTGTCGCGCCCGCCGGCCAGCTCCTCGCGGAACCGGTTGACCATCAGCAGGGCGTAGTCGATGGCGAGGCCGAGGCCGAGCGCGGTGGTGAGGTTGATCGAGAACACTGACACGTCGGTCAGCGAGCCGAGCACGGACAGCTCCGCGAACGTGCCGAGCACCGCGATCGCGCCGATCGCCAGCGGCAGCAGCGCGGCCACGACGCTGCCGAAGACGATCACCAGCAGCACCAGGATGATCGGCACCGCGATCGACTCGGCCAGCGCGAGGTCTCGGCCGACCTGGTCGCCGATGTCCACGCCGACCGCCTTGGGCCCGCCGACGCTCACGTGCAACGGCCCCTTCGCCGTGTCGTAGGCATCGCGCAGGTCCGCCACGTCGGCGTCATCGGCGAGCTTCGCGACCGCGATCGCGTACTTGCCGTCGGCCGACTTCATCGGCGGTGCGTGCGTGGTGAAGTAGGAGGAGAAGTCGGTCAGCGCGGCGTCGGCCGACAGACTGTTGGTGAGGTCGGTGGCGGCGGCCTCGGCCGCCGCTCCGTCGACGGTGCCGGAGGTGGCGGTCATCAGGAACACCACGTCGGTGTTGCCGCCGAACCGGCTGTCGAGAAGTTCTTGTGCCTGACTGGACTCCGCGGCGGGGTCGGCGAACCCGCCGTCGGTCTTCAACTTGCCGAAGGCGGTGAATCCCAGCGCGCCGGCACCCACCATGACCAGCACGGTCATCGCAAGAACCGCTTTGGCATGGGTGGCGGCGAAGCGACCGATGCGAGCGAACATGACGAGCTCCTAGCGTGGCTCGATGTGTACAACCGTAAACTTTGTGGCTGTTAACTTGCCATCGATGTTGGCTGGTGTCAACATCGGTCTCATGGAAATCTCAGGTTCGCCGAAGCGCGCCTACCACCACGGGGATCTCCGTAATGCGTTGATCACCGCGGCGGCGGAGCTCGCCGCGCAGGGTGGACCGGGTTCGGTGTCGATCCGGGCGGCGGCCCGGCTGGTCGGCGTGACGCCGACCGCCGCGTACCGGCACTTCGCGGGCCAGGAGGAGCTGGTGGGCGCCGCCACCGACTGCGCGCTGGACGAGCTGTCCGCGGCGATGCAGAAGGAGCTGGCCGCCCGCCCGCAGTCCGACGACCCGGTGCAGTACGCGCTGGGCAGCCTCGCCGCGCTCGGCCGGGGATACCTCGCGTTCGCGCGCGCGGAGCCGGGCCTGTTCCGCACGGTCTTCTCCGACGAAGGCGTTCGGCGCAAGCCGGAGGAGGACGGCAACCGGCGCGTGAACGACCCGTTCGGCCTGCTGCTGGAGTCGCTGGACGAGATGGTCGCGGTCGGCTACCTCAGCGTCGAGCGGCGGCCGCTGGCCGAGGTGGCGGCCTGGGCGATGGTGCACGGCCTGGCGACGCTGCTCGACGGCCCGCTGCGGGACATGCCCGACGAGGTCCGCGACGACGCCATCGTGCGGGCGATGATCGTGCTGGGCAACGGCCTCGGCGGCCAGGGCCTCACGTCGGAGCAGGAAAAGCTGCTGTCCAGCGAGATGCGGGCCTAACCCCGGCCCGCCGTCGCTTCCCGGGAGTGCAGGTCGCGCACAGTCGGCGAGGTGCGGACCGTCTCCGGGGTCGGGTGGGTGCCCAGCGCGCGGTCGGCGGTGCCGGACGTGGTCACGGTGAACCAGTAGTGCTCGTTCTTGTAGTGGTGCAGCCGGTGGTTGCGCCAGATCGCCCGGTAGGTCCGGGTTCGCGGCCGGTAGTCGCTGTGGATCAGGTAGTGCATCCACTCGTAGCCCAGCCCAAGCGTGGCCGCCACGACGAGGAACGTCAGCCCGAGGCCCAGGCGCGGGAACGCGAGCAGGGCGATCGCGGTGTTGGCGGGTAGCAGCCACAGCTGGACCTGCCACGGGATGAACACCAGCGGCACGTCGCGCGGGTCGGCGTGGTGCGCGCGGTGCTTGCGGGACAACAGCGGGTCGATGCGCAGCCGCCCGACCGCGAGCGGCCGCCAGTGCAGGATGCAGACGTGCACGACCCACTCGAAGAACGGGAACACGGCGAGCATGACGACCGGGGTGATCGCGTCGCTCGATCGCCAGTCGCCGCTGAAGACCCGCGCGACGACCGCGGCGGTGAGCAGGGCTGCGAGCATCCACGGCGAGGGGTGGCGCCAGAACTGACGAGCGGCGGCCAGCAGGCCGGTGGAGCGGCGACGCGAACCGGTGATGGCAACCTCATCGGAGCGGACCTGCGCCCGGGCCCGGGCGTCGACGTCGTCGGTCATTCCTGTTCCTCCAGGGTGCGGATGGCGGTCAGCAGGCCGTGGGTGCCGGCGCCCAGCAGGTCCTCGGCGAGTCGGCGGGCTCCGGCGCCGTCGCCCGCGGCGATCGCGGCGGCGAGCGAGCGGTAGGCCTCGATGCGGGTGACCTCGGCGTCCAGCACCGGTCCGAGCATCTCGATGGCCGGCTCGTAGGCGGCGCGCAGGCCGTTGAACATGAGCCGGAAGGCGATCGAGTCGGCGCCGTCGACGACCAGCTCCCAGAACGTCAGCGCCTGCCGCTGCCTGCCGACGGGATCGCCTGCCTTCTCCAGGGCGTCGACGACGTCCTCCAGCGCCCCGGCCAGCCGCGCGCCGGCCCGCTCGGCCGCCAGCTCGGCGACCTTGGGCCCGACGTGCAGCCGGGCCTCGAGGATGCTGCGCGCGACGGAGAGATCGAGCTCGCCGCCCGGCAGCAGGAGGCGGGGGAGCAGGTCCATCCCGGCGTGGCGCCGGTAGTCGCGGACGGTCGTCGTGTCGCCCTGCCGTACCTCGACGAGCCCGGCGGCGGCCACGCGCTGCAGGGCCTCGCGGACCGCGGGCCGCGACACCCCGAGCACCTCGGCGAGCCTGCGCTCGCTGGGCAGGGCGTCTCCCGGCGCGAACTCACCGCTCACGACGTCGGCGAGGATCTGCTCGAACACGGCGTCGGGGACGGACCGTCTGGCGACGGGTTGCAATGCCATGCCGAACACCTTGCCGCCCAAGAGGCCCGACGGTCAAGTGGTAAGACCAATCAGTCGATCGGGGGAACGGCGAGCGAACGGACCGTTCGCACGAATCGCCGGGCGCGTTGGGGGGACTGAGGTGTGTCAGTCGGGCTAGAGTTCGAAACGTGTCCGTCGCACGCGCCGAACGACTCGTCAACCTGGTGCTGTGTCTGCTCTCCACCCGCCAGTACCTGACCGCCGAACATATCCGGACCCTCGTGGCCGGCTACTCCGACGCGCCCACGCAGGAGGCCTTCTACCGGATGTTCGAGCGGGACAAGGCCGAGCTGCGTGAGCTGGGCGTCCCGCTGGAGGTCGGCCGCAACTGGACCTTCGACACCGTGGACGGCTACCGGATCGCCCGCCGCGACTACGAGCTCGGCGACATCGACCTCGAGCCGGACGAGGCCGCGGCCGTGGCGCTCGCCGTGCGGCTGTGGGACTCGCCGGAGCTGACCGGGGCCGCGGCGGGGGCGCTGCTCAAGCTGCGTGCCGCCGGAGTGGACGTCGACCAGGGGCAGCCCGCGATCGTCGAGCCGAAGGTCCGCACGACCGAGCCCGCGTTCGGCCCGCTGCTCGCCGCGGTGCAGGCGGGCCAGGCCGTGGCGTTCGACTACCGGCGGCCGACTCCGGCCGAGCTGCGCCGCCGCACCCTCGAGCCGTGGGGCGTCGTCTCCTGGCGCGGCCGCTGGTACGTGGTGGGCCACGACCGCGACCGGGACGCGCCGCGCTGCTTCCGGCTCTCCCGCATCGTGGGCGAGGTCGCGACCCTCGGCCGCGCCGGCGCGGTGCAGCGCCCGCCGGACCTCGATCTGCTGCAGTTCGTCTCGCACTCCAACGACGAGCCGCCGGACACGTCGACGGTGCGCCTGTGGCTGGCGCGCAACCGCGCGGCCGGCTTGCGCAGGCGGGCGAAGGTCGTCGGCGAGCAGGCCATCGACGGTGTCGAGGGGGACGTGGTCGAGCTGGAGGTGTTGTTCGCCGACTCGGCGGCCAGCTGGATCGCGGGCTACGGCGAGGACGCCGTGGTGCTCGAGCCGGAGGTGCTGCGCAAGTCGGTGCACGAACGGCTGCTCGCCGTCGCGGGCAGCGCCGTCGTGGGCGTCGAGGGGATGTCGTGAGTACTTCGCAGGACCGGCTGCCGCGTCTGCTGGCGCTGGTGCCCTACCTGATCGCGCGCCCGGGCATCCCGGTCGACGAGGCCGCCGCCGACCTCGGCGTGTCCGCCAAGCAGCTCCGCAAGGACCTGGAGCTGCTGTGGATGTGCGGGCTGCCCGGCTACGGCCCCGGTGACCTGATCGACCTGTCCTTCGAGGGCGACACGATCTCGGTCAACTTCGACGCCGGGATGAACCGCCCGCTGCGGCTCACCGGCGCCGAGGCCACCGCCCTGCTCGTGGCGCTGCGCACGCTGCTGGAGGCGCCGGGTGTGGCCGACGCGGACGCGGTGCGCCGCGCGGTCGCCAAGATCGAGGCTGCTGCCGGACAGGCGCAGCCCGCGGGTGTCGCCGTCGGTCTCGGCGTGCGCGAGGGCAAGAACACCGCGCTGGCGCGTCAGGTCGTGCAGGGCGCGCTGAAGGCGGGCCACGCCCTGCGGATGACCTACTACACGGCGTCGAAGGACGAGATCAACGAGCGCACGGTCGATCCGATGCGAATGCTGATCGTCGAGGGGCGCAGCTACCTGGAGGCGTGGTGCCGCCGCGCGGAGGGGGTCCGGCTGTTCCGGCTCGACCGCATCGACGAGGTGACCGAGCTCGACGAGCCCGCCGCGCCGCCGCCCTACGCCGAGCAGACGGACACGACGGCGGGCCTGTTCCGCGAGCTCCCCGAGCAGGAGGTCGCTCAACTCGTGCTCGAACCCGACGCGCGCTGGGTGTCGGAGTACTACCCGGTCGAGAAAGTGACCGAACTCGACGGCGGCCGGCTCCGAATAAGGATGCGTTACGCGGATCTGTCGTGGATGGTTCGGCTGTTGCTGGGCCTCGGTGGTGACGTCACCGTCGAGGAACCTGCGGAGCTGGCGACGGGCCTGCGGGACAGGGCAAGGCGAGCGCTCGCGCGGGCGGGACAGCTCTCGGTGACGCCGTGATGCACGGAAAGCAGGGAGCCGTCGACTCTACCGCGACCACATGCCCACTACGGTAGGAACGTGATGTCGTACCTGCCGACCTGGATCGTGGTCGCCGTGGGACTGGTGCTGCTTGTGCTGGTACTCGTCCGGGTGATTCGCGACGTGCGTCGGTTCGGCGTCACCGCCGCGGTGGTCAACGCCCGGATCGAGGACCGGAGAGGCACGCTCCGGGCGCGGTCCGCCGCCTTGCGGGTAGCGATTAAACAGACCCGCGAACGGGTGAAGCGTTCCTCGGCTGACGTACCATCGACGAGCCGGGGGAGACAGGAGGATGACCGTGGGTAACTTGGGTGTGCCCGAGCTGTTGATCATTGCCGGTGTGATCATCCTGCTCTTCGGAGCACGGAAGCTGCCGGAGATGGCGCGTTCGCTCGGCAAGTCCGCAAAGGCCTTCAAGGAAGAGACGAAGGGCATGCGCGGCGAGGACAAGGACGAGACCCCGGCCACCCCGCCGGCTCAGCCCGTCGTGCAGCAGCAGCTGCCCGAGGCGCAGCCGCCCGCTCCGCAGCCGCCGGTGCAGACGAACGGTGCGCAGCCGGCCGAGCAGGCTCAGCAGAACAAGAACGCCAGCTGAGAGAGCGGGTTCCAGACGGTGGCGCGCAAACCGCTCCGCCGGGGCGAGGGCCGTCGCGAGAAGAAGCTTCTTCGTAGCCGCCGGCATAATCCCGACGGCACAATGTCCCTCCGGGACCACCTGTACGAGCTGAAGCACCGGCTGGGCCTGGCGCTGCTGGCCCTGTTGGTCGGCTGCATCGCCGGGTTCCTGTGGTTCCAGTGGCGGGTCGGACCGATCGTCTCGCTCGGTGACCTGCTGACCGGCCCGTACTGCGCGCTGCCCGCCGGGGTCCGCTTCGAGCCGACCCCCGGCAAGTGCCAGCTGCTGCAGACGAAGCCGTTCGAGGCCTTCCTCATCCAGTTCAAGGTCGGCCTCGCCGCGGGCGCCGTACTGACCAGCCCGTTCTGGCTCTACCAGATCTGGGCGTTCATCACGCCGGGCCTGTACGACAACGAGCGGAAGTTCACCCGCATCTTCGTCATCCTGGCCTCGATCCTGTTCACCTGCGGCGCGGTGCTCGCCTACCTCGTGGTGCCGAAGGGCCTGCAGGTGCTGGTCAGCTTCGGTGGCGACCAGTTCATCACCGCGCTCGCGGCGAACGACTACATCTCCTTCGTCCTGGTGATGCTGCTGATCTTCGGCGTGAGCTTCGAGCTGCCGCTGGTGATCACGATGCTGAACCGCATCGGCGTGCTGCCCTACCGCAACCTCAGCAAGTGGCGGCGCGGGATCATCTTCGCCCTGTTCGTTTTCGCCGCGATCGCCACGCCGGGCACCGACCCGGTCGGCATGCTGGTGCTGGCCGGCGCCATGACCGTGCTGTTCGAGGTCGCCGTGCAGATCGCCCGGGTCCACGACCGCAAGAAGGACAAGCAGGCGGTCGCCGAGGGCTGGGGCGACCCCGAGGACTACGACCTCAAGCCCGAGGACGTGCCCGAGAAGAAGCCGGAGAAGCCGGCCGAAACGCCGCGGTCGGAGACCCCGGCCGGGTTCGACGACGTCACCTGAGAGGCGGCTGTACGGGCATGAGGGCCGCCATGGTGGTACACCCTGCGTCCGGTCTCGGCCGGGCGGGCCGGATCGCGGACACCGTTGCGCAGCGCCTGCGGGGCGCCGTCGACGACCTGATCACGGTCGCCGCGAGCACGGTCGAGGAGTCGCGGCGGCTGATGGACCGCGCGCACGACGAGGAGCTGGACCTGCTCGTCGTGGTCGGCGGCGACGGATCGGCGCACCAGGGCGTGCAGTTCTGCGCGGACACCGGCGTCACGCTCGCCGTCGTGCCCGCCGGCACCGGCAACGACCTGGCTCGCACGCTCGGCGCGCCGAAGGACCCGCTGGTCGCGACCGACCAGCTGGTCGAGGCCATCAAGTCGGGCGAGCGGCGCAAGATCGACCTCGGCCGGGTCGCCGGCGGGCCGTGGTTCGCCGGCGTGCTGTGCGCGGGGTTCGACTCGGCGGTCAACGAGCGAGCCAACCGGATGCGCTGGCCGTCCGGTCCCCGGCGCTACGACCTGGCGATCGTCGCCGAGCTCGCGAAGCTGCGCACCGGCACGCTCGCGCTCGCCCAGGACGGCGAGCACACCGAACTCGAGGCGACCCAGATCGCCATCGGCAACATCCCGTTCTACGGCGGCGGCATCCCGATCTGCCCGGACGCCGATCCGACCGACGGGCTGTTCGACATCACGCTGGTCAGCCGCGCGGGCCGGTTCGATCTGATCAAGATGCTGCCCGGCCTGCGCACCGGCCACCACGTGCACAACCCGCTCGTCACCACCTCGCGCGCCCGCGAGGTGCGCATCGGGGAGGCCAACGGCTGGGTCGCCTATGCCGACGGCGAGCGGATCGGCCCGCTGCCGGTCGAGGTCAGCTGCGTGCCCGGGGCGCTCACCGTCGTCGGGTCCGGCACATGATCGCCTGCTCGGTGTGACAGTCTGTGAGATGTGGCGAGCAGCCCTTCTCCGTCTCCTTCTCCGGCCCAGGCTTACGCGGCGTCGCGGCGCCGGTCCAGCTACCCGAAGCTGACCGAGTTCGTCCAGCAGCTGCCCTTCGAGCTCGACCCGTTCCAGGACTCGGCGTGCGCGGCGCTCGAGGACGGGCACGGCGTGCTGGTGTGCGCGCCGACCGGCGCCGGCAAGACCGTGGTCGGTGAGTTCGCCGTGCACCTCGCGCTCGCCGAGGGCCGCAAGTGCTTCTACACCACGCCGATCAAGGCGTTGTCCAACCAGAAGTACGCCGACCTGGTCGACCGCTACGGCGCCGGGCAGGTCGGCCTGCTCACCGGGGACAGCTCGATCAACGGCGGCGCGCCGATCGTGGTGATGACCACCGAGGTGCTGCGCAACATGCTCTACGCGGGCTCGTCGACGATCGACGGGCTCGGCTACGTGGTGATGGACGAGGTGCACTACCTCGCCGACCGGTTCCGCGGCGCGGTCTGGGAGGAGGTCATCCTGCACCTGCCGGACTGGGTGCGGCTGATCAGCCTGTCCGCGACGGTCAGCAACGCCGAGGAGTTCGGCGACTGGCTGGTCGAGGTGCGCGGCGACACGACGGTCGTGGTCGACGAGCACCGGCCGGTGCCGCTGTGGCAGCACATGCTGGTGTCCGGCCGGATGCTGGACCTGTTCATCGGTGAGGACCCCGACGGCCAGCCGAAGATCAACCCGGACCTGTTGCGCCGCACCGAGAACGCGTCCCGCGAGCAATCGCCGTGGCAGGGCCCGCGGGGTCGCGGCAAGCGCAGCGCGCCGCCGCGCGGCCCGCGGTTCCGGCCGCCGTCGCGGGTCGACGTGGTGTCCCGGCTCGACGGCGCCGGGCTGCTGCCGGCGATCGTGTTCGTGTTCAGCCGGATCGGCTGCGACGCCGCGGTCGGCCAGTGCGCGCGGTCGGGCCTGCGCATGAACACCGACGCCGAGGTCGCCGAGATCCGCAAGATCGTCGACGCGCGCACGAAGGACCTCGCCGACGCCGACCTGCGGGTGCTGGGCTTCTGGGAGTGGCGCGACGCGCTGGAGCGCGGGTTCGCGAGCCACCACGCGGGCCTGCTGCCCGCATTCAAGGAGACCGTCGAGGAGCTGTTCGTCCGCGGCCTGGTGAAGGTCGTGTTCGCGACCGAGACGCTGGCGCTGGGCATCAACATGCCGGCCCGCACGGTCGTGCTCGAACGGCTGGTGAAGTACAACGGTGAGGCGCACGTCGAGCTGACCGCGGGGGAGTACACCCAGCTCACCGGCCGGGCCGGGCGGCGCGGCATCGACATCGAGGGGCACGCGGTCGTCCTCTGGGGCCCGGGCGTGGACCCGAAGACCGTCGCCGGGCTGGCCTCGACCCGGACCTACCCGCTGCGCTCGTCGTTCCGGCCCGCGTACAACATGGCGGTCAACCTGGTCGACCGGCTGGGCGCACTGGCCGCGCGGGAGCTGCTCGAGCAGTCGTTCGCGCAGTTCCAGGCGGACCGGTCGGTCGTCGGGCTGTCCCGGCGCATCGAGCGCAACCAGGAGGCCCTCGACGGCTACCGCGAGTCGATGACCTGCCACCTCGGCGACTTCGCCGAGTACATGGAGCTGCGGGCGAAGCTGTCCGAGCGGGAGAAGTCGTTGTCCCGCAAGAACGCCTCGGCCCGGCGCGCGGAGGCGGCCCGCTCGCTGGAGTCGCTGCGCCGCGGGGACGTGATCGCGGTGCCGTCCGGCCGCCGCTCGGGGCTCGCGATCGTGATCGACCCCGGGGTGGACCCCATGGGTGAGCCGCGGCCGCTGGTGATCACCGAGGACCGCTGGGCGGGGCGGCTGTCGGTCGCCGACTTCCCGACGCCCGTCGAGGCGCTCGGCCGGGTCAAGCTGCCCAAGCAGGTGGATCTGCGCTCGCCGCGGTCGCGCCGGGATCTCGCGTCGACGCTGCGCAACACCGGCATCGAGGTGCCGGGCCGCAACCGCAAGCGCGCAGGCGGGACGGGCGAGGACGCCGAGCTGACCGCGCTGCGCCGCGCGCTGCGGTCGCACCCGTGCCACGGCTGCGACGACCGTGAGGTGCACGCGCGCTGGGCGGACCGGCACCGCAGGCTGCGCGGGGAGACCCAGCAGCTGGAGCAGAAGGTCGCGGCCACCACGCACTCGCTGGCCCGCGGCTTCGACCGGATCCGCAGTCTGCTCACCGAACGCGGCTACCTCGCCACCGCCGACGGCGAGGAGGTGGTGACCGGCGACGGCCGCAGGCTGGCCCGGCTGTACAGCGAGTCGGACCTGCTCGCCGCCGAGTGCCTGCGGCAGGGCGTGTGGGACACGCTCGCCGCGCCGGAGCTGGCGGCGGTCGTGTCGGCGCTGGTGTTCGAGACGCGCCGGGACGGGCCGAGCGAACCGAGGGTGCCGGTGGGTGCGGTGAGCGACGCGCTGGCCGCGACGACCCGGCTGTGGGTGTCGCTGGAGGCGGACGAGCGCCGACACAAGCTGGAGCGGACCCGGCAGCCGGACGCGGGCTTCGCGTGGACGGTGTACCGGTGGGCGCGCGGCGAGTCCCTGGAGCGCGTGATGACCGCCGCGGAGTCGGCGGGCGCGGAGATCTCGGCAGGCGACTTCGTCCGGTGGTGCCGGCAGGTGATCGATCTGCTCGACCAGTTGCGCGATGTGATGGGTCGCGCCCACCCCGTCGGCGCGGCCGCGCACGAGGCCGTGAAGGGCATGCGGCGCGGCGTCGTCGCACTTGGCACCGCGTGAGCCTTGGTCCAGATGGCTGGCAATCGCGTGGCGGCGCACACGCGGGCTACACCTGCCGATATGGTTTGATCGCGCGAGACCAGACCCGACTTCGCGGAGGCGAGAGATGAGCAGCCCCTACGGGCCTCCCGGTGGGAACGACCCGCAGCAGCAGTGGGGACAGCAGCCCTACGGCGGCGGTCCGGTCCCGGGCACGCCGTCCGGCGGGTTCCCGCAGCAGCAGCCGGGGCAGCAGGGGTACGGGCAGCCGCAGTACGGGCAGCCGGATCCGTCGCAGCAGCCGTACGGCGGGTACGGCCAGCAGCAGCCGACGCAGCAGTATCCCTATGGTCAACAGCAGCAGCAGCCTTACGGCGCGTACGGTCAGCAGCCGGGTTACCCGGGCCAGTACGGTCCGCCGCCGAAGAAGGGCGGCAGCGCGTGGATCTGGATCGTCGTGGTGGTCGTGGTGCTCGCCGCGGGCGCGTTCGGCGTGCTGGGCTTCGTGACCCCGGGCTTCCTGACGAAGAAGGTCTTCGACGAGGCCGCCCTCGAGGGTGACAACGGTGTGAAGAAGATCCTCGTCGAGAACTACAACGAACCCGCGAACGACATTTCCAAAGTGGACTGCCCGGCGGACCAGGAAGTCAAGCAGGGCGCGACGTTCGAGTGCACGGTGACCATCCGCGACGAGCAGCAGACGGTAAAGATCACCGTGGTGAACGACGACGGCCAGTACGAGGTGTCCACCCCGCAGGGCAAGTAGGGACTAATCGGTCGCGTTCGGCTCTCTGGCGCGTCATCATCTGGCGGTGACCGGGACACTTGCGCGGGGCACCGCGTTCGAGATCAGCGTGCTCGACGATGAGCAGTTGCGCACCGCCAACACCGTCTTTCGTGAGTCGCTGCACGAGAAGCCGCTCGACGACGACGCGTGGGACGTCTTGCGCGGCGCCTACGAGCCGGGCCGCACCTACGGGGCCTTCGCCGGCGAGACCATGATCGGCACCGTCGCCTCGTTCGCCACCACCATGACCGTGCCCGGTGGGGCCGCGCTGCCCATGGCGGCCGTGACCGCCGTCGGGGTGCGGGCCGATCACCGCCGTCGCGGGGCGCTCACCAGGATGATGCGCCGGCTGCTCGAGGACATCGACGAGCCGCTCGCCACGCTGCACGCCAGCGAGCCCACCATCTACGGCCGCTACGGCTACGGCATCGGCATGCTCGCCAGCACCGTGAAGGTCCGGCGCGGCGCCCTGCGCGACGAGGTGCCCACCGCCGGCACCGTCGGCCTGCTCACCAAGGACGAGACGCTCACGCTCCTGCCCGCCGCCTACCCGCCGCTGCAGACGCGCCGCGCCGGGATGATGAGCCGCCCGCCGGTCTGGTGGACGATCAACTACGCACGCCGGTTCTCCCAGGAGTACCTACGTGTTGCCGCGCACCGCGACACGGCCGGGACGATCGACGGCTGGGTCGCCTACCGGCCCGTCGGCAGCAACTCCGACGACCCGCGCGTCGGTGACCGGCTGATCGTGCTCGACTTCCAGGCCGCGGACCAGAGTGTGGCCAACGACCTGTGGCGCTACCTGCTCGGCGTCGACCTCGTCGAGGAGGTCACCGCGTATTTCCGGCCCGCCGACGAGCCGATCCAGGCGATGGTCACGAACCTGTTCGCCGTGCGCAGCGAGACCGAGGACGAGCTGTACGTGCGCGTGGCCGACGTGCCGCGCGCGCTCGCCGCGCGCACCTACGGCGCGGCCGACCCGGTAGCCGTCGAGGTCGTGGATCCCTTGCTGCCCAACAACTCCGGCATCTATCTGATCAGTCCACGCGGGACCGAACGGACGAACCTGCCGGCCCGGCTGACGCTGACCGCGGAGACCCTCGGCATGGTCTACTTCGGCGCCTGGCGACCGTCCGACCTTGCCGCGATCGGCAGGCTCGCCGTCCACGACCCCAGCGCACTCGCCGCCGCGGACCGGCTCTTCGCCGTCGACCGGCCCGCCTGGTGCGGCAGCCTTTTCTAGATCGGCCGCGCTAGGCGCCGGGTAGCGCGGCCAGCAACCGGTCCACCGACGCGGACAGGCCCCACTTCTCCTGCAACGCCAGCACGCGGTCGAGGTCGCGTGGCTCGGCAGGCACCGCGTCCGGCCGGTCCATGACGATGTCCGCGTCCTGGGCCACGCGCACCACCAGCGGCGCCGCCTCGACGTACTTCGCGGCGTCGCGCAGCGCGGTCAGCACGCGCAGCGGCACCGCCTTGTCGCCCGAGGTCGCGGCGGCGAGCAGGCCCTCGAGCGAGCCGAACCTGGTGATCAGCTTGGCGGCGGTCTTCTCTCCGACGCCGGCCACACCGGGCAGCCCGTCGGACGGGTCGCCGCGCAGCAGGGCCATGTCGGCGTAGGCCGGGCCGGCGTTCTCCAGCGGCAGCCCGTAGCGCTCGGCCAGCTCACGTGGCCCGAGCAACTCCGCCTTCGCCCAGCCGCGGCCGACGTACATGACCGACACCGGCGTCGGCTCCTCGCGCACCACCTGGAACAGGTCCCGGTCACCGGAGACGACCTCGACCGGGTCGGCGGACTCGCGGTGCGCGAGCGTGCCGATGACGTCGTCCGCCTCGTAGCCGGCCGCCTCCGCGGTGGCCAGGCCGACCGCGTCCAGCAGGTCGAGGATGATCGGCACCTGCGGGGTGAGGGTGTCCGGCACCTCTTCGATGTTGTTCTTGGGGTCGGCGACCCGGTGCGCCTTGTACGAGGGCAGCGCCTTGACCCGGAACGCCGGGCGCCAGTCCGCGTCCAGGCAGGCGACCAGCCGCGAGGGCCTGCGCTCGGTGAGGATGCGGGCGATCGTGTCGGCGAAGCCGCGGACCGCGTTGACCGGCGTACCGTCCGGGGCGGTCATCGAATCGGGTAGCGCGAAGTAGGACCGGAAGTAGAGGCTGGCCGAGTCCAGCAGCGCAAGGGGACGACTCACGGGCGTCAGCCTGCCATGTCGGACCGGCAGGGGAGAATCGACACGTGCGGATCGCGATGCTCGGTTTGGTGGAGGTCCACGCCGAGGACGGGACGCCGGTGGAGATCACCGGCGGGCGGTTGCGCACGCTGCTGATCCTGCTGGCGCTCGACCCGGGCCGGGCGGTCAGCACCGCACGGCTCATCGACGGCGTCTGGGGCGCGGAGCCGCCCGCCGAGGCGACCAACGCGCTGCAGGCGCTCGTCTCGCGGCTGCGTCGCGCGTTGCCCGAGCCGGTCGTCGAGTCCACGCCGGCCGGCTACCGCCTCGCTGTCGAGCCCGACGCGGTCGACCTGCACCGCTTCGAACGGCTCGCCGCGCGGGGCCGGGCCGCGCTGGCCGCCGACCCGGCGCTCGCGGCCGGCGTGCTGCGCGAGGCTCTCGGCCTGTGGCGTGGGCCTGCGCTGGCCGACGCGGCCGAGGCGGCGTTCGCCCAGGCGCCGCTGGCCCGTCTGCACGAGCTGCGGCTGGCCGCGCTCGGCGACCGCATCGAGGCCGATCTCACCCAGCCCGGCGCCGATCTCGGCGTTGATCTCACAGCAGAGCTGGAGTCGCTCGCCGCCGAGCACCCGCTGCACGAGCGGTTCGCCGGGCTGCTCATGCGCGCGCTGGCCCAGGCCGGCCGCACCGGCGACGCGCTCGCCGTGTTCGCCCGCGTCCGCGCGGCGCTGGCCGACGAGCTCGGCGCCGACCCGTCGGCCGAGCTCGCGGCCCTGCATCTGTCGATCCTGCAGGGCGGCGCGCCGGGCCAGGAACGCCTGCACACCAACCTGCGCGCGGCGCTCACCAGCTTCGTCGGCCGCGACACCGACCTGGCCCGGGTGTCGGCGATGGTCGGCGAGTCGCGGCTGGTCACGCTGACCGGGCCGGGCGGCTCCGGCAAGACCCGGCTCGCGACCGAGGTCGCCCGCGGGCTGCTCGACGACATGCGGGACGTGTGGCTGGCCGAGCTGGCCCCGGTCAGCGACGCGGCCGACCTGCCGCAGGCCGTGCTCGCCGCGCTGGGCCTGCGGGGCCACGCGCTGATCAGCACCGCACGGGCGTTCGGCGTGCCGGCCGAGTCCGCGGAACCCGCCGACAGGCTCGCCGCCGCGTTGTCCACCCGCTCGATGCTGCTCGTGCTGGACAACTGCGAGCATCTGATCGGGCCCGCCGCGGCGCTCGCGAACCGGCTGCTGGGGGAGTGCCCGCGGCTGCGGATCCTCGCCACCAGCCGCGAACCGCTCGGCATCACCGGCGAGACGTTGTGGCCGGTCGACCCGCTGCCGCTGCCACCCGCAGGTGCGAGCCGGGACGAGGCGATGGTCTACCCGTCGATGCGCCTGCTGGCCGACCGGGCGGGCGCGGTGCGCCCCGGGTTCGCGGTGGACGACCGCACCGGCCTGCACATGATCCACATCTGCCGGGCGCTGGACGGGATGCCGCTCGCGATCGAGCTGGCCGCCGCGAGGCTGCGCACGCTGTCCGCCGAGCAGGTCGCCACCCGGCTCGACGACCGGTTCCGGCTGCTCACCGGCGGCAGCAGGCTCGCGCTGCCGCGCCACCAGACGCTGCGCGCGGTCGTCGACTGGAGCTGGGAGCTGCTCACGCCGCCGGAGCGGGTGCTGCTGGCCCGGCTGGCGGTGTTCTCCGGCGGTGCCACGCTGGAGGCGGCCGAGCAGGTGTGCACGGACGAGGGGCTGCCGGCGCCGGACGCGCTCGACCTGCTCTCCTCGCTGGTCGACAAGTCGCTCGTGGTGCTCGCCGACGGCGGCCGGTACCGGCTGCTGGAGACGATCAAGGCCTACGGGATCGAGCGGCTCACCGAGGCAGGCGACCTCGACCGCACCCGCTGGGCGCACGTCGGTTACTTCCGCGGGCTGGTCGCGGCCGCCGAGCCGCACCTGCGCCGCGCCGAACAGCTGTCCTGGCTCGCCCGGCTGGAGGATGACGACGACAACATCACCGCCGCGCTGCGCACCGCGATCGCCGCGGGCGACACCGCCACCGCCACCTCGTTCTTCGCGAACGTCGGCTGGTACTGGTGGGTGCACGGGCACAAGGTCGAGGGCGGTGAGCTGGCCGGCGAGGTGCTCGCGATGGCCGGCGAGGCGGACCTGGCCGACCGGGCGCTGGCCTACGGGTTCGGCGCGCTGTTCGCCATCGACGGGCTGCGCGACCTGGACCGTGCGTCCGGGTGGTTCGACATCGCGGTCGAGCACGCGGACCGCGTCGAGACCCGGGAACACCCGGTGCTGCGCCTGATCGTGCCGCTCAAGGAGGTGCTGCAGACCTACGGTCCCGCGCGCCGGAACCTGCCGGACGAGGTGATGGCCGGCCTGGCCCACGACGCCGACCCGTGGGTGCGCGGCACGGCGCTGGTGATGCGCGCCCACGCGGCGCTGAACTCCGGGCGGGGGCACGACCGGGCCGAGGCCGACTTCCGGGCGGGGCTCGCGGCGTATCGCGAGCTCGGCGAGCGCTGGGGCATCTCGTTCGCGCTGTGCGCGCTCGCCGACCTGACGGCGTGGCGCGGGGAGATCGAGACGGCGATCGGCATGTACCGGGAGGCGATCACGCTGTTCGCCGAGCTGGTCACCAACGAGGACCTGGTCGGCTACCGGTTGCGGCTGGCGTACATGCTCGCCCGGGTGGACCGCCACGACGAGGCGGCCGAAGCACTCGCCGAGGCCCGCCGCGATGCCGACCGCTCCGGGCTGCCGGAGTCGCTCGCCGCTGCGGCGCACGCGAGTGGCGACTTCGCCCGCCGTCGCGGCGACCTCGCGGCCGCCCGCGCCGAGCTGAGCCGGGCGGGCCTGTTCTCCGGGTACATGACGTCGATCGCGCCGCAGTTCGAGGCGATGCTGGGCACCTCGCTCGGGTTCCTCGCCGCCGCCGAGGGCGACGAGGACGCGGCGGCCGCCGCGCACGCCACGGCGCTGGAGCTCGCGCTGGACTCCAACGACGCCCCGGTGATCGCGCACGTGCTGGTCGGGGTGGCCGACGCGGCGCTGCGCCGCGGGGATCCGCAGCGGGGGGCCGAGCTGCTCGGGGCGAGCGACGCGGTGCGCGGCGTGCCCGACGAGTCCGACCTCGACGCCGTGGACGTGGCCGCGGCCGCGCACGCCGAGCTCGGCGACGAGTTGTACGCCGAGTCGTACGCGCGCGGCCGCAAGGCCACTGTGGACACCGTCCGCGAGCTGTCCGGGTTTACACCCGCCGCCTGAAGGCGCGCACCGCGAGCGGCGCGAACACCGCCAGGAACCCGGCCGCCCAGGCCAGCGAGGTCCACAGTGGACCAGCCACCGGGCCGCCGGAGAGCAGGCCGCGCAACGCATCGGCGAGCTTGGTGACCGGGTTGATGTCGACCCAGCCCTGCAGCCAGCCCGGCATCGTGCCGCCCGGCACGAACGCGTTGCTCACGAACGTCAGCGGGAACATCACGGCGAACCCGAAGATCATGACCTTCTCCGGCTCGTTCACCAGCATGCCCACCAGCACCGAGATCCACGAGAACGCCATCGCGAACCCGAGCATCAGCAGGAACGCGCCCACCACGCTCACCAAGTCGGTACCGACGCGGAAGCCCATGATCGCGCCGAGACCGAGCAGCAGTGCCATGGCCCACGCCTGCTTGACCGCGTCCGCGCCGATCCGCCCGGCCAGCGGCGACCAGCGGGCGATCGGCAGCGCGCGCAGCCGGTCGAACACGCCCTTCGTCAGGTCGGTGTTGAGGCCGACGCCGGTGTTGAGCGTGCCGAACAACGAGTTCTGCACGATGATCCCCGGCAGCGCGAAGGTCAGGTAGTCGCCGGTCGAGCCGGAGATCGCGCCGCCGAACACGTAGGTGAACAGCAGCAGGAACATGATCGGCTGGATCGAGAAGTCGATCAGCTCCATGGGGTTGTGCTTGATCTGCACGAGCGTGCGCCAGGACAGCGTCAGGCTCTGTGTGAGGCCCTCGAGCGGCCTGGACCGCGGGGCCAGGGCCGGGGCGGCGATCGTCGTCATGCCGGGACTCCTTCCGTCTCGGGTTCGGGTTCGGTCGCGCGGTGGCCGGTGAGGCCGAGGAACACCTCGTCGAGGCTGGCGTCGCGCAGCGCCAGCTCGGCGACCAGCACCTGCGCGTCGTCGAGGCGGCGCACGACCGCGGGCAGCAGGCCCGGGTCGGTCACCGACGCCGTCACGGTCGCCCCCTCGACGACCGGCTCGGCGGCGGTCACGTCGCGCACGACGGACAGCACGATCGGCAGGTCCGCCGGGTCGGCCGGGCGCACGATCAGGGGCTGGGCGCCGGTCCGGGCCTTCAGCTCGGCGGGCGTGCCGGTGGCGATGACCTGACCCTGGTCGATGACGCAGATCTCGTCGGCCAGCTGGTCGGCCTCGTCCAGGTACTGCGTGGTCAGCAGCACGGTCACGCCGTCGGCCACCAGGTCACGGACGATCTGCCACATGTTGAGCCTGCTGCGCGGGTCCAGCCCGGTGGTCGGCTCGTCGAGGAAGAGCACCCGCGGCCTGCTCACCAGGCTCGCCGCCAGGTCGAGGCGGCGGCGCATCCCGCCGGAGTACGTCTTGGCCGCCCGGTTCGCCGCGTCGGTGAGATCGAAGCGGGCGAGCAGCTCGCGGGCTCGCCGCTTGGCGTCCGCCCGCGAGTGGCCGAGGAGCCTGCCGATGAGCAGCAGGTTCTCCGCGCCGGTCAGCATCTCGTCGACCGAGGCGTACTGCCCGGTCAGCCCGATCAGCCCGCGGACCTGGTGAGCGTTGCGCACGACGTCGAGCCCGCACACCGCGGCATGCCCCGCGTCGGGGCGCAGCAGCGTGGACAGGATGCGCACCGCGGTGGTCTTGCCCGCGCCGTTCGGCCCGAGCAGTCCCAGCACGCTTCCGGTGCGCACGGCGAGGTCCACACCGTCGAGCGCGGTCGTCTCGCCGAAACGCTTCGCCAGCCCTTCGGCCAGCACCGCGTGGTTCATGATTGGTTCCCCCTTGGTCGGATGGTCGGTCACCTGAAGATTCGCCCCGGCGCCTGACAAAGCCCTGAGACCGCCCTGAGACGGCCGCGGACCGCGCTGACATGGCGCTGACATGTCGCGCTGACACGGACCGTGGTCGGTCAGGGACTAGGCTTTCCCGCATGTCGACCACCGTTTCCGCGATCGATCCGGCGGCCCTGCGCACGCGGCTGGACCGCGCCCGCGAAGCCGCCGGTGCCGCCGGCGTGGACGCCCTGCTGATGGCGCCCGGATCGGACCTGCGCTACCTGCTCGGCGCGTCCGGTTCCTCCTTCGAGCGGCTGACCTGCCTGGTCCTGCCCACCGGCCGGGCGCCGGTGCTGGTGGTGCCGAAGCTCGAGGCGCCCGGCTACGCCCCGGTGCCGATGGACGAGCTGGGCATCGAGATCGCCACGTGGGTGGACGACGAGGACCCCTACGCGCTGGTCGCGTCGCTGGTCGGCGGGGCGTCGCGGGTGGCGGTCGGCGACGTGATGCCGGCGCTGCACGTGCTGGGCCTGCGCCGCGCGGTGCCGTCGGCCGAGCAGGTGCTGGCCGGGCCGGTCGTGCGCGAGCTGCGGATGCGCAAGGACGCCGCGGAGATCGACGCGCTGCGCCGCGCGGGCGCCGCGATCGACCGCGTGCACGCGCGGATGGCGGAGTTCGTCCAGGTCGGGCGGACCGAGGCGCAGGCAGGCGAGCTGATCGCCGCCGCGATCCTCGAGGAGGGCCACGAGCTCGCCGAGTTCGTGATCGTCGGCTCCGGCCCGAACGGCGCGAGCCCGCACCACGGCGTGTCGGACAAGGTGATCGAGGCGGGCGACGTGGTCGTCGTCGACATCGGCGGACCGGTCCCCGAGGGCTACTGCTCGGACAGCACGCGCACGTACGTGCTCGGCGAGCCGCGCGACGCGGACGTGGCGGACACCTACGCGGTGTTGCAGGCCGCACAGCAGGCGGCCGTCGACGCCGTGGCGCCGGGTGTGGTGGCCCAGGACGTGGACGCGGCGGCCCGCGCGGTCATCGCGGACGCCGGGTTCGGTGAGTACTTCATCCACCGCACCGGGCACGGCATCGGGCTGGACGTGCACGAGGACCCGTACATCGTCGCCGGCAACACGCTGCCGCTGGAGCCGGGCATGGCGTTCTCCGTCGAGCCGGGGATCTACCAGCCGGGCCGGTGGGGCGCGCGCATCGAGGACATCGTCGTGGTCACCGCCGACGGCGTGGAGCCGCTCAACACGCGGCCGCACGAACTGACCGTGTTGCCCGCCTCATGACGAGCTCGGAACTGGAGTCCATCGACCAGGCCATCGCGCGCGAGCTGTCCACCGACGGCCGGTGCAGCTTCACCGACCTCGCCGAGCGGGTGGGCCTGTCGGTGTCGGCCGTGCACCAGCGCGTGCGCAGGCTCGAGCAGCGCGGCGTGATCCGCGGGTACACCGCGCAGCTCAACGCCGAGGTGATCGGGCTGCCGCTGACCGCGTTCATCTCGCTGACCCCGATCGACCCGGCGGCGCCGGACGACTACCCGAGCCGGATCGCCCACATCCGCGAGATCGAGTCGTGCTACTCGGTCGCCGGCGACGAGGCCTACATCCTGCTGGTGCGGGTGGCCTCCCCGGCCGCGCTCGAGGACCTGCTGCGGCGGGTCCGCGAGGCGGCCAAGGTGTCCACGCGCACCACGGTCGTGCTGTCCACCCCGTACGAGGCGCGCTCGCCCGCCCTCTAGCGGACGGCCACCAGGACGTGGTCGTCGCCGAACTGCCACACCGGCGCGGCCTCGGCGAACCCGGCCGCCCGCAACAGTTCCGCGTGCTCGTGGACGGTCAGCTCGTTCTCGGTGTGCTCGATCGGCGCGGCGGGACGGCCGGCGAGCAGCGGGGCGATCTCGGCGTCCTCGCCGAGTGCCTGCCACCACTGCGCCCAGTCCTCGTTGCGGTCGGTGCCCACGCGGGCGGTCCGCGCCTCCCGGACGGCCGCCGCGATGGTGTCCACAGTGGACAGACCGGGGTCCATCTTGTCGGCGTTGACGAAGACACCGCCGGGCCGCAGGCGTTCGGCGAGCGTGCGGTAGAGGGTGGCGAGCGAGCCTGCGTCGAGCCAGTGCAGCGCGGTCGAGGAGACCGCGGCGTCCCACGGGCCCGCGAGGCCGATGCGGTCCGGCCAGTCCGGGTGGCGGAGGTTGGACTCGACGAGCCGTACCCGCGGGCCGGTGTTGGCCGTGCCGAGGCCGAGCAGCAGCGGGTCGGCGTCCACGCCGACGACCGTCACGTCGGGGAGAGCGGCCGCGAGTCTCGCCGACAGCGAGCCGGGCCCGCAGCCGAGGTCGACTACCCGGCCCGGCCCGGTGCCGACCGCCGCGCGGACGACGTCGATGACGACGCGGAACCGCTCCTCGCGGTCGGGGATGTAGCGCTCCTGCTGTGCGTCCCAGCGCCGGAGCCACCGTTGTGCGGTCGTGCCCTGCATCGCGAACCTCCGTGACTGTCTATATGCTTGACGATGGTGACGCTAGCGCGGTGAGAGGTAACTGGTCAAGTGGACTTTGACAGTCATACAAGCGACGTCGTGGGTCACGTCGTGCGCTTGATCAACGAGGTGACCCCCGGTGAGCGGCGTGGTCGCATGTACTACGGCCCGGCCGACCTCACCGTGGCGGTGCGCGAGGTGATGCCGACGTCGCGCACGCCGGGCCAGCCGACCGACGAGGACGCGGCGGAGCTGGCCGAGTGGGCGGTCAGGCTGCGCGAGGTGGTGGCGCTGGTCGACGGCGGCGACGTGGACAGCGCCTGCCTGACGCTGAACTCGATCATGCGCACCACGGGCGCGGTCCCGACGCTGACCCGCCACGACGGCGAGCCGTGGCACCTGCATTTCCACGGCGCGGACGCGAACTGGGCGGTGAGCTGGGCCGCGTCGATGGCCACCGCGCTGGCCGTGGTCCTGGGCAACCCGACGGTGGAGCGGCTGGGCATCTGCTACGCGCCGGCCTGCGACCGGGTCTACGTGGACGTCTCCCGCAACGGCACCCGCCGCTTCTGCTCGACGAGCTGCCAGAACCGCGTGAAGGCGGCGGCTTTCCGAGCGAGGAAGACCGCCACCACCTGACGCGCTACGGGCCCAGGCTCGTAGCCGCGTGCAGCTCGCCGTCGCGGCCCGGCAGGCACGCCGCCGCCCGGCCCGGGGCGTTGAGGAACTCGCCTAGGCAGCGGCCGATCTGCTCGTGCCCGGCCGTGTTGGGGTGGAACGACTCCTGCAGCGCGTGCTTCGCCCGGTCCTCGTGCTGCAGGTCATCCCACTCGACCGCCAGCCGCCGGAACCACTCGTTTCCGGGGTCGCGGGCGTCGCTGCACGCCTCGTGGCCCACGCCCGCGCGGGACAGGTCCAGCAACCGCGCGCCCGCCCTCGCCGCGGCCTCGCGCACTCCCGCGGTCAGGGTCGGCACCGCCGTGCGCTGCACCCACTCCAGGTCCTCGGTGAGGAACGGGCAGCCCGACAGGTCCTGCAACCCGGACGCCACGTCCGGGCCGACCGGAGCCGCGTACGACTGGACGATCAGCTGGTAGTCCGACTCCGCGTAGCCGGCGTTGCGCATCACCGTGCGGATGTCACCGAGGGCCCTGGCGAGTTTCGGCACCATCTTGTCCACCCGCTCCGGCCACTCCGGGCCGACCGTCTCGCTGCACGGCTCGCCGCGACCGCTCCACGCCTGCACGCACGCGTCCAGCACGTGCGAGAACCCTGGCTCGTCGTTGGCGCCCGACGCGACGACGACCGCGACCACCCGGTTGCGCGCGGCGATCGGCGCCAGCTGCTTGGCCTGCGACGGCTCCGTGTACTGCTCGACGTCACCCAGCCCGACCTGCGGCGACGGCGCGCCCGAGCACGCCAGGTTGTAGACCCGCTCGATCGTGTCCAGGCCGGTCTCGTGGATCGACGCGCTGGCGGAGCGGTGGCACCAGTCGCCGTTCTCGCCGTCGGTGCCTTCCTCGTAGTCGCCCGCGCCCTCGCCGGAGATCGTGCTGTCGCCCATGGCCACCAGCACCCGCGGCGCGTCCTGCGGCGGTCCGGGGAGGGGAGTGGGCTCCGGCGCGAGGTCGTCACCCACCAGCAGGACCGTGCCGAGCAGGAGCACCACCACCATGAGCGCGGTCCACGCTCGCCATCCGGACGGTCGTCGCATTGCACTCAGCGTAGCGGCCCCGGACACGCCGACGGCGCCACCCGGGAGCGGGTGGCGCCGTCGGCGGGAACCGTCAGAGCGGGCGGCGGATATTCCGCGGGTCCCGCTGGTCGAGCTCGCTGACCGCCGCGGACCGCTTGGCGGCCGGAGTGGCACTCAGGCCGGCCCAGCGCAGCACGGTCGCGGTCGCGGCGGACTTGTCCGCCGCGTTCAGCTTCGCGATGTTCGCGCCGTGGTTCGCACCGGGCGCGGTGTAGGTAAACGAGTCCTTGTTGCTCGGGTGGAACGGCTCGGCGCCCCACGGGTCGTCGGAGCCGTAGACGAACAGCATCTGGCTCGAGTCCTTGCTGACCCAGCGGTCGACGTCGGACATCGGCCACGGGTCGTGCTTGGACCGAAGCTCCGCCGGCAGGCTGGAGTTCGCCACGTACAGGTTCGGGTAGTGCAGCAAACCCTTGAGGTGCTTGAACTTCGGCTGCGGCCAGCCGAGCTGCGTCGCGGCCTGGTAGTAGTACGGCTCGTAGAACAGGATCGCCTCGTCGGCGTAGAACTCGAAGCCGGCGACCTGCTCGATGAAGTCGAAGATCTCCTGGTCGCTCGCCGTGTTCGCCGGCACCGCGCCGCAGTCCGACTCGCTCGAGTACTGCCAGAACGCCCACTCGGTGTCCAGCACGGTCATCTCGAACGCCTTGTCCGTCGAGCCGAAGACCTGGTCGAAGTGCAGGTCGTTGGCCGCGGCGAACTGGTCGTACAGGTCGACCATGGCGCTGCGCCGGGTCAGCGCCTCCTTCTGGAAGTTCTCCAGCGAGGTGCGGCAGGCGGGCGTCGAGCCGACGCTCGCGAAGAAGTCGTCGTAGGCCTTGTCCTGCTTGTTGTTGGCGTCGTTCGGCGCCACGTAGGCGACCACGCCGTCGACGTCACGCGGGTAGAAGCGGCGGTGGTAGACCGAGGTCATGCCGCCCTTCGAGGCGCCGGTGGACAGCCACTTGGCCGTGTAGAGCGGTTTGAGGGCCTGGACGATCTTGTGGTGGTCGGTGGCCGCCTGCCAGATGTCGAGCTTCTTCCAGTTCGCGGGGTTCGGCCGCGACGGCGTGAAGAACCGCTGCTCCACGGAGATCTGGTTGCCGTCCACGAGCGCGGTCGGCTCCGAGCGGAACGCGAACTCCGGCATGTTGTAGCCGGTGGTGTGCAGGATCATCGGCCGCGAAGCGTCGCGGTGCAGCAGCTGCAGGCGCTGCTCGAACGTCGAGCCCTGCGGGTTCCGGTGGTCGACCGCCTGGCGGAACGTCAGGAAGAAGAAGCGGTAGCCGGGCGCGGGTGCCTGCTCCTCGGACACGACCGTCATCCCGGGGATCGCCTCGAGCTGGTCGCGCAGGTCCTGCTGCGCCTGCACGCCCGCCTGCTCCGGCCCGGCCTGGGCCGGCACGGCCGCGGTCAGCCCGATCATGCCCGCCGCGAGCACGGGCAGGATCGCCGCCGCGAGCGTCCTTCTTCGGATGGACACGCCACACTCTCCCTCGCATCGAATGGTCGCGTTGTGTGCGACCGGCCTGGGCGAGTGTTCCTCACGGGACCCGTTGGTGGTAGGTCCAAAGATGGCCACTTCACTGTGCGTATGCGCGATCACCGTGCGTGCGAGTGTGCCGCCGGACCGTCGTGGGTACGCCGGGACGCATGACGATCCCGACTCTCACTTTGAACAACGGCGTGGAGATGCCGCAGCTCGGTTGCGGCGTGTTCCAGGTGCCGGCCGACGAGACCGCCGAGGCGGTGGGCGAGGCGCTGCGGGCCGGCTACCGGAGCATCGACACGGCGACCGCGTACGGCAACGAGGAGGGCGTCGCCCGGGCCGTGCGCGAGTCCGGCATCCCGCGCGACGAACTGTTCATTACGACCAAGCTGTGGAACGACGACCACGGCTACGACAAGGCGTTACGTGCGTGCGAGGCCAGCCTGGAGCGCCTCGGCATCGACCGGCTGGACCTGTATCTGATCCACTGGCCGACCCCGGCCCGCGACGACTACGTCGAGACGTGGCGCGCGCTGGAGAAGCTGCTGGCCGACGGCCGCACGCGGGCGATCGGCGTGTCCAACTTCCAGCCCGCGCACCTGCGCAGGCTCGTCGACGAGACCGGCACGGTGCCCGTGGTGAACCAGATCGAGCTGCACCCGTACCTGCAGCAGGCCGAGCTGCGGGGGACGCACGGCGATCTCGGCATCGCCACGGAGGCGTGGAGCCCGCTGGCCAAGGGCGGCGACCTCCTCGGCGAGCACGTGGTCACCGAGATCGCCGGCGCGCACGGCCGCACGCCCGCGCAGGTCGTGCTCCGCTGGCATCTGCAGCTGGGCAACGTGGTGATCCCGAAGTCCGTCACGCCATCGCGCATCCGGGAGAACCTGTCGGTGTTCGACTTCGACCTGACCACCGACGAACTCGCCCGGCTGGCCACGATGGAGCGCGGCATGCGGACCGGGCCGAACCCGGACACGTTCAACTAGCGACACCTGCCACCAGCGACACCACCTCGTCCAGATGATCCGGGGTGGTCAGGTGGCCCATGCCGGGAAAGACCCGCAGGTCGGCGTTCATGGTCCGGCGCAGGGCCGGTGCCAGCCTGCGGGGTGGGAGGAACCGGTCGTGCTCGCCCACCCCGACGGCGCACGGCAGTTCGGCGCGCCGCGCCAGCACCTGCGCCGGGAGCGGCGGCGGGGCCAGCGTGGGGCGGCAGCTCGCGGCCATCAGCGCCATCCAGTCCACTTCGGTCTGCGGCGGCTCGCCGCCCGGGCCGACGAACAGCCGGAGCATGCCGCGGGTGTGGCCGAGTGTGGGGCGCAGCAGCCACCGGGTTGACGCCACCACCAGCGCGGGGTCCATCGACAGCCGGATGATCCCGGCGGGGGAGACCAGCGCCCGCGCCGCGATCCGGGGTGAGCCCGCCGCCAGCGCCACGGCGGCGCCGAGCGAGTTGCCGACCAGCACGACTCTGTCCAGGTCCGCGACCGACAGGATCTCGTCCAGCACCCGGCCGTACCAGGCCGCCCGGTCCCTGCGTGGCCGGTGCGGATCGCTGAGTCCCGGCTGGCCGGGCAGGTCCACCACCGTGGTCGCCCAGCGCGCCGACAGCGCCCGCAGCCACGGTAGGGCCACCGCCGCGTTGAAACCGGTGCCGGGCACCACGACGACGTGCGGCTCCCCGTCGCCGGCCGACACGAGCGCCACCTCGCCGGCGCCGGTCGTCACGATCGTGCGCGTGATCGGGAAGTCCGCCTGCGCCAAGGTGTCCGTGCACCACTGGCGCACCGCGAGGCGGCCGCGCGGGTTCTTGTACACATCGGACACCGAGTAAGTGTGCCCGAACAGCACGGTGCCCGGCGAGCCCCTGCGCTCACCGGGCACCGTGCCGTGTGGACTAGCTGGCCCGCTCGGCCTCGGTGTCCTGATCGGCCCACCAGCGCTGGCCGTCGTCGGGGAGGGTCGAGATCGGGTCGTAGTACGGGTACGTGCGGCTCAGCGCGTCCGGGTCGCGCCGCTCGATACCGGTGCGGTAGTTCTTCGTCCAGTACGAGATGCCTCGCTCGCGGTCGTACTCGGCGAGCTGGTGCACCCAGCGCTTCCCGACGTAGGGCACGTCGCAGATGATCCGCGGCGTCGCGTATCCGGGCAGGTAGCCCATGATCGCGTGCTGCAGCTGCTGCGCCTCCCACACCGCGACCCGCCAGTGCTCGGCGTTGGGGATCATGTCGCACATGTAGAAGTAGTACGGCAGGATGTTCGCCTCGCCCTGCAGCGCGAAACACAGGTCCAGCAGGTCGTCCGGTGTCGCGTTGACGCCCCGCATCAGCACGCCCTGGTTGCGCACGTCCCGCACGCCGACCTCGAGCGCGGTGCGTGCGGCCTCGGCGACCAGCGGGGTCACCGACTGCGCGTGGTTGACGTGCGTGTGGATCGCGAGGTTCACCCCGCGCCTGCCCGCCGTGCGCGCGACCCGCTCCAGGCCCTCGACGACCTTGGGCTGCAACCAGTGCTGCGGCAGCCCGGCGAGCGCCTTGGTGGCCAGCCGGATGTCGCGCACGGTCTCGATGTCCAGCAGTCGCATGAGGAACGACTCGAGCTGGTGCCACGGCACGTTCGCCACGTCACCGCCGGAGACCACCACGTCGCGCACGCCCGGCGTGCGCTTCAGGTAGTCGATCATCTGGTCCTGGCGGTCGACCGGCTTGAGCGACAGCTTGTGCTTGTCGACCTGCGGTGTCGAGTTGCCGACCAGGTCCATCCGCGTGCAGTGTCCGCAGTACTGCGGACACGTGGACAGCAGCTCGGCCAGCACCTTGGTGGGGTACCGATGGGTCAGTCCCTCGACGACCCACATCTCCGCCTCGTGGAGCGAGTCCCGAGAGGAATGTGGGTGGTTCGGCCACTGTGGATCGCGGTCGCTCGCCACCGGCATCATGTACTTGCGGACCGGATCGCCCAGGAACGCCTTGGTGAACGCGTCGGGCTCGAGATCTGCGCCGGGTGCCATCGTGTTGAGCATCTGCGGCGGCAGCAACATCGACATCGTCGCGAGGCTCTGCTGGTCGGCCTGCAGGTCCTCGTAGAACGACTCGGCAAGCAGGTCACCGACGACGGCGCGGAGCTGCTTGACGTTCTTCACACAGTGCACACGTTGCCACTGCGCGTCACGCCATTGCGCGTCCGTGATGTTCCGCCAGCCGGGAAAACGTCGCCAGTCGGGTTCGACCAGCTCGCGTCTGACGTACTCGTACGGTTGCTTCGCGGTCTCGTCGACGGCCTCGGAGACCGTCGTGGCGGCTGGGACCACGCTACGCGCTGCCGTCATCTGTTCTCCTCACAGCTCATTTGACGTAAAGATATGCTGCCAGAACGTATCGTAGACGCAAATCCTACGGAAGGAGGGTTGCGTGTCGTCGCCGTTCGGACTACATCGCGTGCTCGATCCCGCTGGAGTGCTGCCGCAACAAGCCTGGCGACTGTCGACAGAGGCTCGCTCGTGGCCAGATGAAGTCCTGGTCGACGTGGAGGTGCTCAACCTTGACGCGGCCTCGTACCGACAGCTCCGGGAACAGCACCGCGAGCCGGATGTGATCCGGCGCGCTGTGGTGGAGATCATCACGGAACGCGGCAAGATGCACAACCCAGTCACCGGATCGGGTGGAATGTTGCTCGG
>Ga0164241_10001315_pt1 | contig 31685 bp, 22 predicted proteins | sample OricomyardsoilBY_FD_108780 | JGI IMG/M metagenome (GOLD analysis project Ga0164241, IMG submission 108780) | Backyard soil microbial communities from Emeryville, California, USA - Original compost - Back yard soil (BY) | ecosystem: Environmental > Terrestrial > Soil > Unclassified | place: USA... | reverse complement strand
TGCCCCTCGGCGTCCAGGCGCTTCAGCATCACGTCAGCGGACTTGCGCAGCCAGGTCAGGACCTGCTGCGGCGGCTTGCCCCCGGTCTCGATGAAGCGCTGGGCGATCTCGCCGGCCAGGAGGACGGAATAGCGGTCGAAGCGCCCTTCCCCGTCGGTCTCGTCGGCGAAGCCGTACTGGCCCGAGTAGAGCTCGTAGTGCTCGGCGATCTTAGCGTAGAGCTTCTCGGCCGGCGCGCCGTCGTCCCAGCCCATGCGGGTGCGCAGACGAGCGATGGCGAAGGCCACGCAGTAGTAGTTGTTGGGGTGGTCGATCAGCGCATAGGTGTCGACGTCAACGAACATCCGCCAGTCCAGCCGCACGCGCAGCTTGGCCAGGGTCAGCGGATCGACGGCGTCCTTCAGACGGCCGGCCTCGCGCAGCTTGTTCAGCGCCGACAGGTAGTAGTAGGCGCCCCAGCTGTCGTTGGCGTCGTCGGCCGTCAGCTTGGCGATCTTGCGGAAGTCGGCTAGGTAGACCGGCAGGCGCGGATCGTTGTCCGGCAGGGTGACCAGGAAATCGACGAGGCCGATGGCGATCTTGCCCGGCAGGAACTTGTCGCTGCCGTTGAACACCGGCGTGCCGTCCAGCTCCAGCTTGCGGCCGTCCTTGACCAGCTTGACCAGCAGTTGCTCGGTCTGGGGCTGGATGCGGTCGCGGACCGTGACGTCGTACGCCGGAATGGGCTTGGAAGCCTCCGCCGCATGGGCGGCAAGGCCCGTGCTCAGCAGGATCAAGGTCGCGATCGAAACGCTGCGCGCGACGCTGGTAACCGGTGTCAGATACAAGTCGACGGTCCTCCCCGAGTGGTCATTCCGACCTTGCTCTTGACCGTTCCGACGCGCTGGCCGGCGACCTCCTCAAAAGAAATCGAAAGTTTTTGGCTTTTTACTTGCGAGCACGTCGGGCGGCGAACCGCTCACACTTCGCCTACGTGCTCTTACGGCGCCGCGTGCAGCTCGACCGTCGTGGCGGTGCTCTTGGCCCGCACGGGGAAGTAGGACTGGATCGCCTCGACGAAGGCCCGGCTCTGGCCGGCATTGAATGTGCCGCTAATCCGCAGTTTGCGCAGGCTGGGATCGGCGACCACCACCTGCAGGGTCGAATAGCGGTTCATCTCCGCCGCCGCGTCGGCCAGGGCGACGTTGTCGAAGATCATCTGCCCGTTGCGCCAGGCCATGGCGCGGCCGAGGTCGGCGCTCGACGGACGGCCCGCGCCCATGCCGTCGACCATCAGCATGGATTGGCCGGGAGACATCATGGCCAGGGTCACCGGGCTCTCGTGATCGCTGACGGCGACCTTGCCTTCTGCCAGCACGACGGTGGTCTCGCGCGGCTCGCGGCGGACCGAGAAGGCAGTGCCCACAGCTGTCACCGTGCGCGGACCCGCATGGACGCGCAGCGGTCGGGCCGTGTCGTGGGCGACCTCGAAATAGGCGCGGCCGGCGACCAGATCGATCGACCGCACCGAGGCGGTGTAGCGGACCCGCATGACCGTCAGGGCGTCCATCGTCACCCGACTGCCGTCGGACAGGGTCAGGGTCCGCTGCTCGCCCAATGCCGTCTGGAACAGAGCGCCCTGCTGAGCGCGATGCCGCATCCACCACAGCCCGCCGACCGGAGCGGCGATGGCGGCGACGATCCCAGCGGCGACCGCCCGGCGGTCCCATCCGGAACGCCTGGCGCGAGCGCGCTGCAGGGCCTCGCGACGCAGGGCCAGCAAGCCGTCGCTCCCCGCCCCCTCGCCCATCAGCCGCCAAACGCCCTCGGCGCGGGCATAGGCTTCCTCGTGGGCCGGATCCTCCGCCAGCCAGCGCGCGAAGCCGGCCTCGTCGGACGCGGCCCCGCCCAGCCGGCGCGCGGCCCAGGCCGCGGCGGTCTCGTCGATCAGGGTCTGTCGCAGCGGGTTGGACACGGGCTAACTCTGGAACGGATCGGCCCCGCGCATCAGGTGCGCCAGGGCCTTGATGATGTACTTCTCGACCGAACTGACGGAAACGCCGAACGCCTTGGCGATCTCGGCATGTTTCCAGCCTTCCAGCCGGTGCAGGATGAAGGCGTCCCGCGTGCGCTCGTCCAGCTCGGACAACCGCAGCATCGCCGCCTGCAAGGCCTGCCTGTCTCCTAAGACGCGCTCGGGCGAAATACCCTCAAAACGGTCCTGGCGAAGTTCGGTCTCGTCGAGGTGGCTGCGGAACGTCTTCTGACGTCGCGACCGATCGCGCAGCAGGTTGACCGCCGTGCGGAAGACGAACGCCTCGGGATTGTCGATGTCCGCGCCGTCCGGGCGTCGCACCAGGCGCAGGAACACCTCCTGCACCAGGTCCTCGGCCTCGTCGCGCGAGCGCACCCGCCGCTCGAAATAGGCGGTCAGCGGCCCGCGATAGGCCTCCGACAGGCGCCGAAGGAAGGCCTCTTCGCGCGGATCGAGTTTGGGCTGCGCGGCCATTCCTACGACAAGTCCTCCCTGAAGCGCGGATCGTTGCCGCGCTCATGGGGTTCCGACGCGCCACCTTCGAAAGTCCTCAAGGCGCGCGCACCCATAATCAGTAGTCCACGGCCAGGCGCAGACCAACGTGCCGGCCGCTGTCGCGCGCGGGCTTCCAATGGGTGGCCATCGCCGGCTGGCCGTCGGCGCCGAGAAGGTTCCACTGCACGTCCCGGCCGCGCGTCACCGCGTACCGCGTATCCAGCAGGTTGCTGACGAAGCCGGTCACCCGCCAGCCCTCCCCGCTCAAGCCCGCCGAGACGTCCAGCACGCCATAGGCCGGCTCGACCGAGGCCGGGTCCTGCAGCAGGCTGTAGACCACGCTGGAGCGCCAGCGGTAGCCGGCGTTCAGCTCCAGCAGCCGGTCGCCCGCCAGCGGCTTGCGGTAGAGGCTGTTGAGGGTCAGCGACCAGCGCGGAGCGTTGAACAGGGTCTTGCCGCTGAGGTCCTGCTTGCCGCCCACGCAGCCTTGCGCGGCGGTCTGGCCGAAGTAGCAGGCGGCGCTGTCGAAGTCGGTCATCACCGCGCGGCTGTAGGTCGCCGCCCCGCCCAGGGTCAGGCGATCGCTCAGCCGGGCGCTGAACTCGCTCTCGACGCCCTCGGCGCGCATGCTGCCGATGCTGTTGAGGACATTCAGCCCCGTGGCGTCGTCGCGGCTCTGGGCCTGGAAGCCAGAGAACCGCTCCTGGTAGGCCGTCAGGTTCAGGCTGAGATTGCGGTCCGGCGACACGGCCCGCAGGCCGGCCTCGTAGGCGCCGACCGTCTCGGAATCGACCGGCTGCTGGGCGGCGATGGCGTCGGCCACCGGCCGGCCGGCATAGGGTCCGGAGGTCAGGCGCGTGCGGGTCGTCAGGCTGCTGGTCAGGTCGTAGGCCCGTCCCTTGTAGCCCGTCGAGTAGGTGACATAGGCCGTGACGTTCGGCGTGACCTTGCCTTGCAATCCGATCCGGCCGCTGAGGGCGGTGTCGCTGTGGCAGGTGTCGATCGGCAGGGTCGGACTGGAGCGCGAACAGGCCGGAACACCATAGGTGACGCCGTTGCCCAGATCGTCGAACCGGTAGCCGATCTTCTCGTGGCTGATGCGCGCGCCCGACAGGATCGAGACGCGACTGTTCAGGGCGTAGGCCCCCTGCCCGAACGCCGCGATCGTCCGGCTGAAGGTCCGCGCCAGGTAGCGCGAATAGGCCGTGCTGTTGGTGGTCGGCAGCGACGACAGGCCGTTGTAGTCCCCCAGGCTGTTGGAGCCGCGCACGAAGTAGCGCTGCGAGCGCGTGCGGCCGACATAGACGCCGGCGACATAGTCCCAGCGCCCGCCGGTGGGGCTGTTCAGGCGCACCTCCTGGCTGGCCGTGCGGATGCGGAAATAGCCGCCGTTGGACGAGCCGCCGCGCGGGGCCTGGGGCGCGAACAGGCTGTAGTCGAGGTCGGTCGCGTCGGTGTCCTGGCGGTCGTAGAGGTAGTAGCGGTCCACCGACGAGATCGCGGTCAGCCGCCAGGAGCCGACGGCCCCGGCCACCCGCAGGTTGACGCCCTTGTCGCTGGCGTTGCCGCGGGCGTTGATGTCGTAGCGGGCGAAGTGGTTGTCGGGTCCGGGCACGATGCCGCGCAGCACCGCTTCGCGCGACAGCTCGGCTTTGCTCAGCGTGGCCTGCGGCGAGATGTAGGTGTCGGCGCCGACGCAGCACGAGGACAGCGAGCGGGTGTAGTAAGGGCTGACCGCGACCGTCCAGTTGTCGCCCGGTGACCAGACCAGCTTGCCCCGCAGGTTCATGTCCGACTGGCCGTTCAGCCACTGCCGGGTCGCCAGGTTGAAGACATTGCCGCGATAACGGCTGTAGGCGGCCGAGACCCGGAAGTTCAGGTCCTCGTTCACCGGCCCCGTGACGCTGGCCTGCAGCCGCCGCTCGTGGTCGTCGGTCAGCAGGGTCTCGGCCCGGGCGGCGAAGACGTCGCTGGCCGGATTGGTGGTGATGTAGATGACGCCGGCCGAGGCCGACTTGCCGAACAGGGTGCTCTGCGGCCCGCGCAGGATCTCGACCTGCCGCACGTCGGCCAGGGCGGTGAAGGCCATGGCCTGGAAGGCCTGCGGCACGTCGTCGATGACCACCACCACGCTGGGCTCGGTGCCGATCGAATAGGAATAGGTGCCCACACCCCGGACATTGATGCTGTTGTTGCCGGGCTGGGTGGTCTTGGAGATGGTCAGGGTCGGGGCCAGCCGGACCAGGTCGTCGAAGTCGCGCACGCCGGCGCGGTCCATCATCTGGCTGGACAGCGCCTGCACCGAGGCGTCGGACAGGCCCAGGGTCTCGACCCGCTTGCCCGAGGTGACGACCACCGTCTCCAGGCCGACGACGGGCTCGATCTCCTGCACATGGCGGACGACGGCGGCGGGTGCGATGCGCTCGGGACGGGCGGCCAGCTTGACGCGATAGATGACGATGACGCCGGAGGGGGTCTTGCGGAACGCGAGGTCCGTGTCAGCCAGCAGCGCGCTCAGCGCCCGGTCGGGGGTCATGCGGCCGCGCAGGGCCGGGGCGCGCTGGTCGGAGGTCAGCTCCGGCGCGAACAGCAGCTGCTCGCCCGTGACCTGGCCGAAACGCTGCAAGGCCAGGCTGAGGCTGGAGGCGTCCTGGTTGAAGCTGGAGGGAGCGCTACCAGCCATCGCCGTCGCGGGAGCCAACAGGGTCAGCCCGAGAAGAGCTCCCACACAGCTTAAGCGACGAGCGCGGACGACGCGCCGAAACATACCGACCTCCCCTTCGCGGCTCTTCGGCCGCTGTGCGGGCCGCCCATGAAGACAGCCCTTTCCCTTACGACGCGCGCCCTGAAATCGTCCTCAAGGAAAAGCGGTCGATGCCGTCTCTATTTCGTCAGCACACGTCACGGCCAAGATTTCGCCTATCGCGACGATAGGAACAATCAATTTTACCAATGGCGCGTGACGTAGGCTCCTTAGCGTGCGGTCGGGGGAAACGACAGCCAGGCGCGAGCAGCGCGGAGGAAACCACAATGGACGCTAAGGTCGACGACAGCGTGCAAGGTCAATGCCCGATGGGCAAAGGACGCGGAGGCAGAGGCAACCGCGACTGGTGGCCGGAAAATCTCCGCCTCGAAAGTCTCAACCAACATTCGCCGCGCTCCAATCCGATGGGCGAGGCCTTCAATTACGCCGAGGAGTTCAAGAGCCTCGACCTCAATGCGGTGATCGCCGACCTGCACGCCCTGCAGACCGACAGCCAGGACTGGTGGCCGGCCGACTTCGGTCACTATGGCGGCCTGTTCATCCGCCTGGCGTGGCACAGCGCCGGCACCTATCGCACCTCGGACGGTCGCGGCGGCGCGGGCGGCGGGCAACAACGCTTCGCCCCGCTGAACAGCTGGCCGGACAACGCCAACCTGGACAAGGCGCGCCGCCTGCTGTGGCCGATCAAGCAGAAGTACGGCCGCAAGATCTCGTGGGCCGACCTCTACGTCCTCGTGGGCAACGTCGCCCTGGAGTCGATGGGCTTCAAGACCTTCGGTTTCGCCGGCGGCCGCGCCGACCAGTGGGAGCCGGAAGAGCTGTACTGGGGGCCGGAAGGCTCCTGGCTGGGCGACGAGCGCTACAGCGGTGAACGCCAGCTGCACCCAGCCCTGGGCGCGGTGCAGATGGGCCTGATCTACGTCAATCCGGAAGGCCCGAACGGCACGCCCGATCCCCTCGCCTCGGCCCGCGACATCCGTGACACCTTCGCCCGCATGGCCATGAACGACGAAGAGACCGTCGCCCTGATCGCCGGCGGCCACACGTTCGGCAAGACCCACGGCGCGGGCGATCCCTCGTTCGTCGGCCCCGAGCCGGAAGGCGGCCAGATCGAGGACGGCGGCCTGGGCTGGCGCAGCAAGCACGGCAGCGGCCTGGGCGCCGACGCCATCACGTCGGGCCTGGAAGTCACCTGGACTCAGACGCCGACCAAGTGGAGCAACCACTTCTTCGACAACCTCTTCAAGTTCGAGTGGGAGCTGACCAAGAGCCCCGGCGGCGCCCATCAGTGGGAAGCCAAGGACGCGCCCGCCGACATCCCGAACGCCTTTGACGGGTCCAAGACCCAGCGCCCGCGCATGCTCACCTCGGACCTGGCCCTGCGTTTCGACCCGGCCTACGAGAAGATCTCGCGCCGGTTCTACGAGAACCCCGACCAGTTCGCTGACGCCTTCGCCCGCGCCTGGTTCAAGCTGACCCACCGCGACATGGGGCCGATCAGCCGCTACCTCGGCCCGTTGGTGCCGAAGGAAACCCTGATCTGGCAGGACCCGATCCCGGCCGTCGATCACCCGCTGATCGACGCCGCCGACGCCAAGGCGCTGAAGGACAAGATCCTGGCCTCGGGCCTGTCGGTCTCGGAGCTGGTCGGCGCCGCCTGGGCCTCGGCCTCCACCTACCGCAAGTCGGACAAGCGCGGCGGGGCCAACGGCGCCCGCGTGCGCCTGGCCCCGCAGAAGGACTGGGAGGTCAACAACCCGCCCGCCCTGGCCAAGGTGCTGTCGACGCTCGAGGGCATCCAGCAAGGGTTCGGCAAGAAGGTCTCGCTGGCCGACCTCATCGTGCTAGCGGGCAACGCGGCGGTCGAGAAGGCCGCCCAGGACGCCGGCACGCCGATCGAGGTCCCGTTCTCGCCGGGCCGCATGGACGCCTCGGCCGAGCAGACCGACGCGGAGTCGTTCGAACCGCTGGAGCCGATCTCGGACGGCTTCCGCAACTACCGCGCGGCCGGGACCCAGTTCATGGCCCCGGAAGAGGCCCTGGTCGATCGGGCCCATCTGCTGGGCCTGACCGCGCCGGAGCTGACCGTGCTGGTCGGCGGCCTGCGCGTGCTGGGCGCCAATGCCGGCGGCAGCAAGGACGGCGTGTTCACCAACCGCGTCGGCGCGCTGACCAACGACTTCTTCGTCAACCTGCTGGACATGGGCACGACCTGGGCGCCGACGGCGGTCAACGCCTTCGCCGGCCATGACCGCAAGAGCAGCGAGGCCCGCTGGACCGCCAGCCGCGTCGACCTGATCTTCGGCTCGCATGCCGAGCTGCGGGCCTTCGCCGAGGTGTATGCCGCCTCGGACGCGAAGGAGAAGTTCGTGAAGGACTTCGTGGCGGCGTGGACCAAGGTCATGAACGCCGACCGCCTCGACCTGAAGTAACCACCAAGGTTCAGGCCTGAAACGAAAAGGGGCGCTAGCTGACCAGCTAGCGCCCCTACTTTTTAGTCCGCCGCTGCGTGGGCCGCGCCGTTGGCCTGGGCCTTCTTGGTCAGCCAGATCAGCGGGATCAGGATCACGCACAGCCAGGCCGAGACGCGGAAGAAGTCCAGCGCCGCCAGCAGGTAGGCCTGGTTGATCACCTGCTGGGTGACCGCCCCGACCGCCTGCAGGTGGCTCATGCCCGTGGCCTGCAGCTTGCCCACCGCATCGATCCAGGCCGGGCTGCCCGAGCTCATGGTCTCGGCCAAGCGGGTCTGGTGCACGGACTCGCCGCGGTCCCAGATCGTCGTGGCCAGCGAGGCGGCGAAGCTGCCCGCGGTGATCCGCGAGAAGTTCGACAGACCCGAGGCTTGCGGCGTCTGCTGCGGCGGGATGCCGTTGAGCGAGATGGTCACCATCGACAGGAAGAAGGTGCTCATCGCCACGCCCTGCACCAGCATCGGCATGACCAGCGCCCAGAAGTTGGCGTCGGGCGTGTAGCCCGAGCGCATCCAGAACGACAGGCCGAAGGCGCCCAGCGACAGGGTCGCCGTCCAGCGGGCGTCGACCTTGGTCATCAGCCTGGCCATGAACGGCGTCAGCATAACGGCCACCACGCCGCTCGGCGCGGCCACCAGGCCGGCCCAGGTGGCGATGTAGCCCATCCGCGTTTGCAGCCACAGCGGCAGCAGCAGGTTGTTGCCGAAGAACACCGCGTAGCCCAGGCAGAAGGCGATGGTGCCGATGGCGAAGTTGCTGGACTTGAACAGCGACAGATCGACGATCGGGTGCTTCTCGTTCAGCTCCCAGATCACCCAGGCGATGAAGCCGATGATGGCGATCCACATCTCGACGACGATGGCGGGCGAGGAGAACCAGTCGGCTTCCTTGCCGGTGTCCAGCATCACCTGCAGCGCGCCGACCCAGACCAGCAACAGCATGAAGCCGGTGCGGTCGATCGGCAGCTTGCGGGTCGGCGTCTCGCGGCTGGCCATGTTGCGCCAGCAGATGACGGCGCAGAGGATGCCGACCGGCACGTTGATCAGGAAGATCCACGGCCAGGAGATGTTGTCGGAGATGTAGCCGCCCAGGATCGGTCCGCAGATCGGGGCCACCAGGGTGGTCATCGACCAGATGGCCAGGGCCGTCCCGCGTTTGTTGGGCGGGAAGATCATGATCAGCAGGGCCTGCGAGCCGGGGATCATCGGGCCGGACACCGCGCCCTGCAGGATCCGGAACAGGATCAGCGATTCCAGGTTCCAGGAGATGCCGCACAGCAGCGAGGCGACGGTGAACAGGATCACCGAGACCACGAAGGTCTTGACCACGCCATAGCGGCCCATCAGCCAGCCGGTCAGCGGCACCGAAACGCCGTTGGCCACGGCGAAGGCGGTGATCACCCACGTGCCTTGGCTGGAGCTGACGCCGAGGTTACCGGCGATCGTGGGGATCGAGACGTTGGCGATGGTGCTGTCCAGCACCTGCATGAAGGTGCCCAGCGCCAGGGCGATGGAGGTGACAGCCAGCAGGATGCCGGTCATCGGCGGCGGACCAGCCGCCTGGGATTGTTCGGACGCCATGGGGCGGCTCCTACTGAGAACTCAGCCTACTTCGCGACGTCGATCTTGGCCTTCATGGACAGCCCCACGCGCAGCGGATGCTTGGCCAGTTCGGCCGGGTCCAGGGTGATGCGGACCGGCACGCGCTGGACGACCTTGATCCAATTGCCAGAGGCGTTCTGGGCCGGGATCAGCGAGAAGGCCGAGCCGGTGCCGCCGGCCAGGCCGCGCACCTTGCCGTGGAACTTCACGTGGCCGCCATAGAGGTCGGAGACCAGCACGACCGGCTGGCCGGGGACCACCTTGTCCAGCTGCACTTCCTTGAAGTTGGCGTCGACATAGGCCTGGGCGGTCGGGACCACGGCCATCATCGGCGTGCCCATGGCGACCTGCTGGCCGACCTGCACCGACTTGCGGGCGACGACGCCGTCGGTCGGGGCGCGGACCACGGTGCGGGCCAGGGCCAGGCGAGCGGCGTCGAGCTTGGCCTGGGCGGCCTTCACTTCCGGGTTCTCGGTAACCGAGACGCCGGAGATCAGCACGGTATTGACCTCGCGGGTGCCGATGGCGGCGTCGCGGCTGGCCAGGGCCTGGGCGCGAACGGCCTGGGCGGCGGTCAGCCCGGCCTGGGCGTTGCTCAGGCGGTTCTGGGCGGTGGTCAGTTCATCGCCCGACACGGCGCCCTCGCCCACCAGGGCCTGGCGACGCGAGAGATCGACGCGGGCGCGCTCGACGTCGGACTTGGCGGCCAGGATCTGGGCGTCGGCGCGGGCCACGTCGGCCTGTCGGGCCTCGAACTGGCCGGCCAGGGCCGTGTCGCTGGCGAAGTAGCCCTTCACCTTGCGCTCGGCCTGGCCGAGGGCGGCTTCGGCCTGGGCGACGGCGATGCGGGCGTCGGCGTCGTCGATGACGACCAGCGGGTCGCCGGCCTTCACGGCCTGGGTCTCGACCACGAAGATCTTGGCGACCGGGCCAGGCGACAGGGCGGTGACCTGAGCGGTCTCGGCCCCGACATAGGCGTCGTCGGTCTCGACATAGTGGCTCTCAAAGGCGAGCCAGTAGGCGCCGTAGCCGACGAGGCCGATGGCGACGGCGCCGCCCAGCAGGGTCAGCTGGCGACGGCGCTTGTTGTTGGCGACGGCTTGGCCATTCGAGGCGGGTTGTTGATCGGACATAGGTGCAAGTCCTAGGAAACGAAAATTGGGCGAGCGGATGCTTTGGAAATTGGGTTTCAGGCGCCGGTGAAGCCGCCGCCGAGGGCGCGGATCAGGGCGATGTCGAGGGCGAAGGCGCGGCTTTCCAGGTCGGCGACGACCCGGCGCTGCGTCAGCACCGACTGCTCGGCCAGCAGCACCGACTGATAGGTCGACAGCTGGCCCTCGTAGCGCAGGCGGGCGATGCGGTAGGCGTTCTCGTTGGCGGTCAGGGCCTGGCGAGCGTCGGCCAGGCGGCTGGTCAGGGCCTTCTCGCTGGCGGTGACGTCGGCCACCTCGCGCAGGGCCTGGGTCAGGGTGCCGTCATAGCTGGCCACGGCGGCGTCGCGGTCGGCCTCGGCGCCGCGCAGGCCGGCCCGCAGGCGACCGCCCTCGAAGATCGGCAGGCGCAGGGCCGGACCGATCTGGCCGATGTCCGAACCGCTGGAGAACAGCTTGTCGAGATACAGCGACTGCACGCCGATGAAGCCGGTCAGGTTGACGTCCGGATAGAACATCGCCTTGGCCTGCTTGGTGCGCGAGGTCGCGGCCTCGGCCCGCCACTTGGCGGCGACCACGTCGGGGCGGCGGCCGATCAGATTGGCAGGCAGGTTCTGCGGCAGGCCGAACGGCTTGATCGACACATTGGCCGGACGGGCGATGGCCAGGCCACGGTCCGGACCGGCGCCGACCAGGGCGGCAAGAGCGTTGCGGGTCAGGGCGATCTGCTCGTCGATGGCCGACAGCTCGGCCTTCGAGGCCGGCGGCCCGGCCGCGGCCTGCTCGCTCTCGGCCTTGGTGTCCAGGCCGTTGGCGACGCGCTTGGCGACGAGGTTGCTGGTCTCTTCCCGCAGGCGCACCGCTTGAGCGGCGACGTCGCGCTGGGCGTAGAGACGCAACAGCTCGGCATAGGTCGAGGCGATGGCGGTGGAGAGGGTCAGGCGGGCCTGGGCGGCGTCGGCCTGAGCGGCCTTGGCTTCCGAGGTTGCGGCGGCGACGGCCGCGCGGTTCTTGCCGAAGAAGTCCAATTCCCAGCTCGCATCCAGCGCCAGGCGGCCGACGTCGTTATAGCCGTGCGGCACGAAGGCCGGCGGGATGCCGGCGTTGTAGCTCTGCTTGCTCTCGCCGATGTCGGCGCCGAGGCCGACGCGGGGCAGATCGGCGGCCTTGGCCTGGCTGACCAGCGACTGGGCGCGGCGCAGGCGGGCTTCGGCGGCGGCCAGGGTCGGCGAACCCTTCAGGGCCTCGTCTTCCAGGGCGTTCAGCTGGGTGTCGCCATAGGCCGTCCACCAGGCGTCGGCCGGCCATTCGGCGGTCGGGGCGGCGGCCAGGGTCTGGGCGGTTTCGTAGGCCTGCGGGGCCTTAGCGACCCGGGCGGGCTGCGCCGGCGGCAAGCTCGCACAGGCGGCCAGCACCAGGGCGCTGGCGGCGGCGAAGAAAGGAGCGTTACGGCGGAGAGAGAGGGTCGTCATGGACAGGCGCCTTGATGTGACCGTACGGTATAGTCATATGCTGGGGTGCAAGTAGGCTCCACTTGCGCCATAGTCAAGGCGACCGTACGGTACGGTCGGAAAAAGTTCATGCTGCCCGAGATCAAACCCCGCCTGGATCGCGACGCCCGCCGTGAGGCGATCCTCGACATCGCCGCCGAGGTGTTCCTGGCGGAGGGCTACGACGCCGCCTCAATGTCGACCATCGCGGCCAAGGTCGGCGGCTCCAAGAGCACGCTCTACAACTACTTCAAGAGCAAGGAAGAGATCTTCCAGGCGCATATCGAGCGCTATTGCGGCTGGCAGCGCGAGGCGATGTTCAGCCTGCTGGACGACGGCGGCGACCTGAAGACCGCCCTCACCCATGTCGGCCGGCGCTACCTGACCAACGTGCTGTCCGACCGGAACATGCGGCACTTCCGGCTGATCGTGGCCGCCGCCGAGCGCACGCCCGATCTGGGCCGCGCCTTCTACGAGGCCGGCCCGATGCGCGGCGCGCAGATCCTCGGCGACTATCTGGCGCGGGCCAAGGCCGACGGCCGGATCCATGCCGAGGACCCGCTGGCCGCCGCGCACCAGTTCATCGGCCTCTGCCAGAACCGCCTCTTGAAGGCCCGCCTGGTCAACTATGTCGGCGAGCCCTCGGCCGCCGAGGTGGACGCCGAGGTCAAAGCCGCAGTCGCCACCTTCCTGGCCGCCTTCGGGACCAAGGCCTGAGGCCTACAGGACCTCGAACAGTCCCGCCGCACCCATGCCGCCGCCGACGCACATGGTGACGACCACGTGCTTGGCGCCGCGGCGCTTGCCCTCGATCAGGACGTGGCCGGTCAGGCGCGCGCCCGACATGCCGTAGGGGTGCCCCATGGCGATGGCGCCGCCGTTGACGTTCAGCAGCTCGTCCGGAATCCCTAAGCGGTCGCGGCAATAGACGACCTGGCAGGCGAAGGCCTCGTTCAGCTCCCACAGGCCGATGTCGTCGATCTTGAGGTCGAAGCGCTCCAAGAGGCGCGGGATGGCGAAGACCGGGCCAATGCCCATCTCGTCCGGCTTGGTGCCCGCGACGGCCATGCCGACATAGCGGCCCAGCGGCTGCAGGCCGCGCTTTTCAGCCAGGCCCGCCTCCATGACCACGCAGGCCGAGGCGCCGTCCGACAACTGGCTGGCGTTGCCGGCCGTGACCGTGCCGCCGGGACGCACGACCTTCAGGGCGGCGAGGCCTTCCAGCGTGGTGTCCGGACGCACGCCCTCGTCGCGGCCCAGGGTGATCTCGCGATGTGAGACCGCGCCGGTCTCCTTGTCGGTGACCTTCATGTTCGCGGTCATCGGCACGAGCTCGGCGTTGAAACGCCCGGCCTCCTGAGCCGCCGCCGCGCGCTGCTGCGAGGACAGGGCGTAGAGATCGCAGACCTCGCGGGTGATGCCGTAGCGCGCCGCGACCGTCTCGGCCGTATCCAGCATCGGCATGTAGGCGTCGGGGTGCATGGCCAGGAGCTCGGGGTCCTGGTCGACCCGCAGCTGCGGCGTCTGGACCAGCGAGATCGACTCGACGCCGCCGGCGACGATCATGTCCATGCGGTCGACGATGACCTGCTTGGCGGCCGTGGCGATGGTCATCAGGCCCGACGAGCACTGACGATCCATGGTCATGCCCGGGACCTCGACCGGCAGGCCGGCCCGCAGCGCCGCCATGCGGCCGATAGTGGCCTGAGAGCCCTGCGGCAGCGAGCAGCCGAGGATGCAGTCCTCGATCTCGCCCGCATCGACGCCCGCGCGCTGGACCGCATGGGTCAGGGCGTGGGCGGCCAGGGTCGGCGACGGGGTGTCGTTGAAGGCCCCGCGATAGGCGCGGCCGATCGGCGTGCGCGCCGTGGAGACGATAACGGCCTGACGCATCACGCGCGCCCTCCGACGGTCTTGGCCATCAGACCCGCGCTAGCGGTTTCCCGCTCGGCCTGGGTGAAGCCATAGGCCGGGACGATCTCGCCCGCCCGGTCGCTGACGCCGTCCCACTGGCGGATCAACTGCTCGCCCGCGTCCGAACCGCCACCGATATAGCGGCCGTCGGTCAAGGTGACATTGGCGGTGGCGAAGTGGCCGGCCCCAGCGCACAGGATGGTACGGGTGGGAGCCTCGTCCTGGACCAGGGCCAGCAGGCCCGGGCTGACGAAGGCGGGGTTCAGCAGCGCCAGGCTCTCGGCCGACAGCACGCCCTCGGTCATGCCCGTCGCGGCCGTCGGGGCCAGGCAGTTGACCCGGACATTGTACTTCTCGCCCTCGATGGCCAGGGTCTGCATCAGCGCGACCAGCGCCATCTTGGCCGCGCCGTAGTTGGCCTGGCCGAAATTGCCGTAGAGGCCCGAGGACGAGGTCGTCATGACGATGCGGCCATAGCCCTGCTCGCGCATCAGCGCCCACACCGCCTTGGCGCAGACCGCCGCGCCCATCAGGTGGACGTCGACCACCAGGCGGAAGTCGTCGAGGCTCATCTTGGCGAAGGTCTTGTCGCGCAGGATGCCGGCGTTGCTGATCAGGATGTCGACCCGGCCCCAGCGCGCCACGACCTGTTCGACCATGGCGTTGACGGCGGCCTCGTCGGTGACCGAAGCCGCTACGGCGAATGCCTCGCCGCCCTGGGCGACGATTTCGGCGACCACACGGTCGGCGGCTTCCTGGCCCAGGTCGTTGACGACCACCTTGGCGCCCTGCCCGGCCAGGTACAGGGCGTGGGCGCGGCCCAGGCCTCCGCCGGCGCCCGTGACGATCGCGACGCGTCCTTGCAGCATCATGAAAAACTCCCCTTGCTCACTAGACTGTTAGTGAATGTCTTTGACAGATTGATCCCGGACGAGGCGGTCACTTAAGTCTGCGCCTTGCGCCGCTCGCAGGCCGCGATGAAGCCGGCGGCCATGAACGCGGCCATCCGCTCCTTCACGGCGTGGAAGTCGTCGGACTTGCAGACCCCGCCCGACAGCTTGTCGATCCGGCCCGTGCGGGCCAGGGTGAGCATCAGGGCCCCGGTGACGAAGTGATAGCCCCAGAAGATGTCGGCCTCCGGACAGTCCGGCAGAGCCTTCTTCAGCAGGTCGATCAGACGCAGCACCACGGGGTCGAAATGCGCGTCCATCAGCGACGCGCCCCACTCCGGCGTGTTGGCGACCTGGGCCCCGAGGGCGGCGTAGTTCTTCCAGCCCTCCCCGCCCTCCATGTAGAGATCAAGGTCGGTGTCGAGGAAGGCGCGCAGGGCGCCCTCCACCGTCGGCTTGCCGCCGGCGGACGCCTCGTAGGCGTCCATGGCGGTCATCCGTCGCTCGATGGTCACGTTCGCCCGGCGCGCGAAGACCGCGTCGAACAGGGTCTTCTTGTCGTCGAAATAGTAGTTCATCAGCGTGTGGTGCACGCCGACCTGCTTGGCCACGTCCTTCAGGGTGACGCCGTACAGCCCGTGCTTGGAGAACAGTTCCTCGGCCGCGTCGAGGATCTGCTCCATCTTCTCGGCGCGCTGTTCGGCCTTGGTGGTGCGTCGACGGGGCGTAGCGGCTTCGGACACTGAGTAGGACTTCCTGGCGTTGGGACGAGAGCGGTGGACGGACGAACCATCAGCCGCCGCCGTACTCCGTTCTCAGCCTTATCTTGTCGATCTTGCCGGTGGACGCCAGAGGCATGCGCGGCAGGCGGTACACCGCATCGGGTATCCACCAGCTGGCCACGCGGCCCTTCAGCGAAGCCAGCAGCGCCTCGTCGCTGACCTCGCCCTGCGTCTCGACCAGCAGGATCGGGCGCTCACCCCACTTGGGGTCGGACCGGCCGATGACGGCGGCCAGCGACACCTCGGGCAAGGAGGCGACCACCGCCTCGATCTCGGCGGGATTGATCCACTCGCCGCCGGACTTGATCAGGTCCTTGGCGCGGCCGGTGATGATCAGGTTGCCCAGGGCGTCGATGCGCGCCAGGTCGCCGGTCGGGAACCAGCCATCGGCGTCTGTGGCTGAGGTCTCGTGACCGAAATAGCGCTCGACCACCGCCGCGCCGCGCACCCGCAGATGCCCCTCGGCGTCGCGCTGCTGGGGCAAAGCCACCCCATCGGCGTCGGTCAGCAGCAGGTCCACGCCCACCGCCGGACGGCCCGACAGCGCCGCCTGCGACGGGGCGCTCAAGGGGGCGACTGTGCCGGAGGGCGACAGCTCGGTCATGCCCCAGCTGGTCTGGACGATGACGCCCAGGCCCTGCTCGATCCGCTCCATCAGCGCCGGCGGCATCGGCGCGCCGCCGACCATGATGCGCTTGAGCGACGGCAGCTTCTCACCGGACGCTTCCAGGTGCTCGACCAGGCCCAGCCAAACGGTGGGCACGCCGACGCCGATGGTCACGCCCTCGGCGGCGATCAGGCGGGCCAGACTGGCGCCATCGGCGTTGCGGCCGGGCAGGACCAGCTTGGCGCCGACCGCCGGGGCCGCGAACGGTAGCCCCCAGGCGTTGGCGTGGAACATCGGCACCACCGCCAGGACCGCGTCGCCGCCCGAGATCGCCATCACATCCACCTGCAACGCCCGCAGGGTGTGCAGGTAGCTGGAGCGGTGGGTGTAGGTTACGCCCTTGGGCGCGCCCGTGGTGCCCGAGGTGAAGCACAGGCCGCTGGGCGCGGTCTCCTCGAACTGGCCCCAGACATAGTCCGGCTTGGCGGCGGCGATCAGCGGTTCCAGCGTTTCGCCCTCAGCCGCTTCGCCGTCGATGACCAGCAGGCGTTCGACACCCGGCGCGGCGTCCATGATCTTGCGAGCCAACGGCGCGAGGTCAGACGAGGCGATCAGTACGCGCGCCTCGGATTGGACGATCATCGCCGCCAGCTGCTCGGCGGTCAGGCGCGGGTTCAGCGTGTGGCACACCGCGCCCATGCCCATGATCGCGAACCAGACCTCGACATGGTCCTGGGTGTTCCAGGCCAGGGTGGCGACGCGGTCGCCCTTGCGCACACCCAGGCCCGCCAGCACCGACGACACACGAAGGCTGCGGTCGCGAAGGTCCGCATAGCCGACCCGGTCGATCCGTCCGCCCTCACGCGCGGTCACCACCTGGCCATCGGGACGCCACTTGGCGGCGTGGTCCAGGAACTTGTCGAGCGTCAGGGCGAACGCCTGCATCTCGCCATCAACGATCGGCCCAACACTTACTGGCACTTAGCAACTCCAGGGGGGATCGGCGGCGCGACCACACCGACGTTCCAGTTCCAGGACGTGTCGCCCTGGGCGCGTCGGCGGCACATCACCGCCTCGTTCAGTTCGTACATGCCCGGGCGCAGGTGGACACCTGGCTGGGGTGCCTCAGCGAAGGCCATGTAGGCGCGCGCGGCGCCGTAGGGCTTCCACGTCGGCTGGCCGGCGGCCTTGGGCGCGCCGTCCTTGGCGAACGAGGCCCAATAGTCGCCCATCGCCGTCGTCAGCTTGGCCTCCTCGGGCGTGTCCGGGTTCTTCGGCCATGCCGGCGGCGTCGCCTTGGCGGTGCCGAAGACGTAGGGCAGCTCGCTGGCGTGGAAGCCGTGCAGGTTCGCGGCCTCGGCGGCCGGATAGCCGTGGTCGAACAGGTAGAAATAGCCCGCCTGCCCGGCGGCGGTCTGCTTGGCCACGAGCCGCTCGGCGGTCCAGCCATAGAGGGCGTCGCGGGTCGTCAGCAGCACGCTCTCGGGCACGTCGCTGGACGGATAGAGCTTGAGGAAGTCGTCGGCGAGATCACCGTAGCGCGCCCGGATTTCCTTCTCGTAGGCGGCGGCGTCGGCCGGCGGCGTCGGGGCCAGGAAGCGCAGCGAGCGAATCTCGCCGCTGTTGAAACCGGCCAGGATCGGCACGCGGGCCTGCTCGCCGGCGTCGAACGTGTCGACCAGCTGCTTGGGCAGCACCTTGCCGTCGACCGCGCCGAAGGTCTGGAAGCCGGCCATCAGGGCGGCGGTCGTCAGCTTTTCGGCGTCCATGGCCCGCAGGTCGGCCAGCGACTTGGCGCCCAGCTTGGTCGCCGTCATCGCGCCCATGGTCTCGGCCGGGATGTGGCCGTACTTGCCGTCGCGCAGGTCGGGCGTTGAGACCATGTAGGCGCTCTGGGCGATAGCCTTGCTGAACAGCCCCCGGGCCGGCGGCGAGGCCATCAGGTACATGACGCTGAGGCCGCCCGCGGACTCGCCGGCGATGGTGACCTGGGCCGGATCGCCTCCGAAGGCGGCGATGTTCTTCTGAACCCACTTCAAGGCCGCGATCTGGTCCAGCAGGCCGTAGTTGCCGGACACGTGGTCAGGCGATTCCGCGCTGAGCTCGGGGTGGGCCATGTAGCCCAGCACGCCGAGGCGATAGTTGATCGAGACGACAACGATGCCCCGCTTGGCGAGGGCCGCGCCGTCGTACATGCCCTCGGCGCTGGAGCCGCCAGTCAGCGAGCCGCCGTGGATCCAGACCAGCACCGGGGCCTTCTTGGCTTTCGCCGGCGTCCAGACGTTCAACGACAGGCAGTCCTCGCTGAAGGCCTTCAGCGGCGAGGCGTAGATGCTGCCCTGACGCGGCTTGGGCTGCAGGCATGAGGCGCCGAAGTCCAGGGCGTCGCGGACGCCACTCCAGGTCGCCGGGGCGGCGGGCGGCTTCCAGCGCAGCATGCCGACGGGCGGGGCCGCGTACGGGATGCCCTTGAAGACCTCAAGGCCGTCCTGGGCGACGCCGCGAACAGCGCCGGCCGGAGCCTTGACCACGGGAGCCTCGGCGCGAGCGGCGGCGGGCGCGAGGGCCAGGACCGCCAGGGCCGAGACGAGGAGACGCTTGCTCATCACCGCCCCCTAGAACGCATAGCCAAGGCGCACGCCTGCCGTGCGCGGCCGCATGGTCGCGAACCGGCTGGCGATGAACGCTTCGGGGTGGACGTAGGTGATCGAGTGGTCGTCGAACACGTTCTCGACATAGGCCCCGATGGTGGTGTCGCCCATGGCCACGGCGAAGGTGGCGTTGACGTTCTGGTACGAGTCCGTGAAGCCGTAGGTGGCGCTGGTCACGGTCGGCTGGCCCGGCACGTGCTGGAACGAGCCCGGATACGAGCCGACGTGTTGCAGCACGACCGACAGGTTGGCCTTGGCCTTCGGCGTCAGGTCCCAGCCGTAGTTGACGAACAGCGAGCCCTGCACCTTCGGCGAGGCCAGGCGGGCGCCGACCACCGCGCCGGAGATCGCCGCCTCGGCCGGGGTCAGCTCGGTGACCTTGGCGTCGTTCAGCGAGCCGTTCAGGCCGATGGTCAGGCCCTTGGCCGGGAAAGCTAGCAGTTCGAGTTCGATCCCCTTGCTGCGCGCCGCGCCGATGTTGGTGGCGAACTGGACGCTGTCGGAGACGCGGTTGGCCTGGACCTGGATGTTGCTCCAGTCGATCAGGTAGACGGCGACATTGGCCGAGACCAGGCCGTTCAGGAACCGGCCCTTGGCCCCGACCTCGTAGTTGGTCAGGTCGTCCGAGGTGGCGCCGTTCGGGATGATCAGGTCGTTGGAATTGACCAGGCTGGGCCGGCCGGCGAAGGCGTTGACCACCGGGGTGCGGAAGCCGGTCGACACCGTGGCGTAGGTCGTCAGGGTCGGCGACGGCTTGTACGACAGGCTGACCTTGAACGACGGCTTGCTGCCGGTCGCCTTGACGCCCGAGGCGGCCGCGAACGGCGTCAGGACAAGCGGCCCGCGGATGCCGAACAGGGCGTTGGTCAGGTAGGCGCTGCTATAGCCGCCGGCCTCGGTGAAGCCCTGGGCCTCGACCCGGCCGTAGCGCATGCCGCCGGTGGCCCAGACCTTGTCGCTGAAGTGGTAGGTGAGCTGGCCGAAGGCGGCCTTCTCCGACGAGTTTATGTGCGTGTACTGGCGCTGATAGTACTCGTCCGGCAGGCCGGTGATGCCGTGCGAGGTCAGGAAGGCCGGGTTGGAGCGGTAGAAGTAGTCCACGTCCAGGCGGCGATCGAGATAGAAGCCGCCGACCACCCAGTCCAACTTGCCGCCCGGATCGGACGCTAGGCGCGCCTCCTCGACGAAGGTCTTCTGGAAGCCGCCGGCGTCCAGGGCGAAGGCGATCGCCTGATTGAAGGTGCCGGCCAGGTCGACATAGAACTTCTGGTCGAACTTCGAATAGGTCGACGAGCTGGTGAAGCGCGCGCCATCGAACTGGTAGTCGACCGTGACGTTGTGGCTGCGCATTTCGCCGACGAACTGGTCCGGCCGGTCCGAGATCCGCTTGTTGCGGCCCAGGGACGGATCGACCATCGACGAGTCCTTGGGATTGCTGTCCTCGTAGGAGAACAGCGCCTTCACCGACAGGCGGTCGTTGGGCTTCCACAGCAGCGTCGCGCGGCCGCCCCAGTCGACCAGGGTGTTGGAGTTGTGGACCTTGGTGCCGAGGTTATCGAGATAGCCTTCCTCGTGCCGGTAGAAGCCGACGACGCGCAGGGCCAGCTTGTCCTGGACGATCGGCAGGTTGACCATGCCGTTATAGCGCTGGCGCAGCGAGTCCGAGCCCGTCAGGCCGAAGTCGACCAGGGCCGCGCCCTCGCGGCTCGACAGGTTCGGGGCCTTGGTCAGGATGCGCAGCGCGCCCGACAGCGAGCCGGAGCCGAACAGCGTGCCCTGCGGGCCGCGCAGGAACTCCACCCGCTCGACGTCGAACAGGTTGGGGTCCAACACCGTGGTGTTGCCGATGGTCGAGATCGGCAGTTCGTCGACATAGACCGCCACCGTGCTCTGCAGGTTGGCGCCGTAGCCGTTGGTGGCGATGCCCCGAGCGGTGAAGTTGTTGAAGTTGGCGGTGGCGCGGTTCAGCACCACGCCCGGCGTCTGGCGGGCCAGACCCTCGAAGCCGACGATGCCCTTGGCGGTCAGCTCCTTCTGGTCGAAGGCGGTGACGCTGAGCGGCACATCCTGGACCTTTTCCGGGCGACGGGTCGAGGTGACGATGACTTCTCCGACCAATGCGGCGTCGCCCCTTCCCTGGGTGTTTTGGCCTTGATCCTCGGCGGCCGTCTGGGCCGCGACCTGTGTGGCGAATGATACGAGCGCGACGGCGCAAGCCGACGCCAGCAGACCAGCCTTCATGACGTTCCTCCCCGAACGCGTGTCGATCGTTGGACGTCGACGTTTGTGCGCTGACGGTGGCGGCGATCCCGGCCCGTGTCAATACTCACTCACTTGCGTGTGAACATTGACGAGCGATCGGAATTGGGGTCATCCTCCAGACAGGCCAAGTTCAAAAAGAACGGCCATCGGGAGGAAGCCTTGAAGATCACGCGCGCCCTGACGCCGCGACTCCGTCCGCTTGCCTGGACGGTCGCCCGATGAACGCCCCCTCCCTTTCCGAAACAGAGCCTCACGCCCCGGTCGGCGGCCGCGCCTGGCTGGTGCTGGGCATGCTGTGGTTCGTCTATGTGCTGAACTTCCTGGACCGGCAGTTGATGTCGATCCTGGCCAAGCCGATCCAGGACGCGCTGCACGTCAGCGACAGCCAGCTGGGTTTGATCGGCGGCCTCTATTTCGCGATGTTCTACTGCTTCATCGCCATCCCGGTCGGCTGGCTGGCCGACCGCACAAACCGCGTGGCCGTGCTGAGCCTGGCCTGTGGCATCTGGAGCGCGGCGACAGTCGCCTGCGGCCTGTCGCGCGGCTATGGCGAGTTCGCCTTCGCCCGGATGACGGTGGGCTTCGGCGAGGCCGGCGGGGTTCCCCCCTCCTACGCCATCATCTCCGACTACTTCCCGCCCGCTCGTCGGGGCACGGCGCTGGGCATCTACAATCTGGGCCCGCCGGTCGGGGCAGCCTTGGGCATCGCCTTCGGCGCGGCGATCGCGGCGGCGTTCAACTGGCGCTACGCCTTCGTGATCCTGGGCATTGTCGGCCTGTTCGCCGCCGTGGCCCTGCCGCTGATGGTCAAGGAGCCGCCGCGCGGCGGTCTGGACGGAACCCAGGCCAAGGTCGAGAAGGCCAGCTTCTGGGCGACGCTGAAGATGTTCTTCTCGCGCCCGACCCTGGTGCTGGCCTCGCTGGGCAGCGGCGCGACCCAGTTCGTCACCTATGGGCTGGGCAACTTCACCACCCTGTTCCTGATGCGCGAGAAGGGCATGGCCCTGGGTGAGGTCGCCGTCTGGTACGCCCTCGTCGTCGGCATCGGCATGAGCGCGGGCATCTACGCCTCGGGCCGCGTCATCGACCGCTTCCGCAAGAAATCCAAGGTCGTCTACGCCATGGCCCCGGTCATTTCCCTGACCCTGGCGATCCCGTTCTATATCGGCTTCGTCTGGGCCCCGACCTGGCCGGTGGCCCTGGCCTTCCTGACTGGCCCCACGGTGCTGAACTACTTCTACCTGTCGTCGTCGGTGGCTCTGGTCCAGGAAGAGGTGCGGCCCGAGCAGCGCGTGATGTCCGGTGCCCTGCTGCTGCTGGTCATGAACTTCATCGGTCTGGGCCTGGGCCCGACCTATGTCGGCGCGGCCAGCGACTTCTTCAAAGCCACGCATCCGCACAACTCGCTGCAGATGGCGCTCTATACGCTGGTGCCGTTCTACGTGATCGCGATCGGCCTGTTCCTGTGGCTGGCGCGGATCTTCCGCAAGGCCGAGCAGGCTTGAGGCCTATTCCTTCAGGGCGATGAACCCGGCGGCCATGAAGCGGGCGATCCGCTTTTTGATCGCCGGGAAGTCGTCGGAGTGGCACAGGCCGCTGGACAGCCGGTCGATCCGCCCCGTCCGCGCCAGGGTGTTCATCAGCGCCCCCGACACGAAGTGGTAACCCCAGAAGATCTCCTCGTCGGCATAGTCCGGCAGGGCGCGCTTGAGGATGCCGACCAGCTTCAGGACGACGGGATCGAAGTGCTCGTCCATCAGCGCCGCGCCCTCGGGCGTGTTGCTGACCCGGGCGCAGAACGCCCCATAGTTCATCCAGTGCTCGCCGCCCTCGTAATAGAGGTCGAGGTCGGTATCGAGGAAGGCGTGCAGCGCGCCCTCGACGGTGGGCGCACCACCGGCCGCCTGCTCGTACTGCTCCAGCGCGATCATCCGCCGGCCGGACGTGACCCCGGCCCGCCGCGCGAACACGGCCTCGAACAGGTTGATCTTGTCCTTGAAATAGTAGTTCAGCAGCGTCGTATGGATGCCCAGCCGCGCGGCGACGTCGCGCAGGGTCACGCCATAGAGGCCGTTCTGCGAGAACAGGTACTCGGCCGCGTCCAGGATCTGCTCCAGGCTCTGGGCGCGCTGCTCGGCCTTGGTGCGCGGGCGCTCCTTGGCCTCCTCCGCGGTGGCTCCTGCCAAACCGTCCTCCTGGTCCTACCCCTCGCCGCGTAGTCGGCGTGGCGCGCCCCTGTCAATCGTTCCCATAACGGCAATCGTTCCGGCGCCGGTGTCGCCGAACAATGATCATTGACGGCGCGGAACCGGCGCCACAATACTCACTCTTGTGAGAATGAGCGTTACAGACTCATTCAACAGGGAGGGATCGCCACATGAGACTTGGGCTTACGAGCGCGTCGGGCGTCGCGCTGCTGATCGGGATCGCGGGCTTTGGCTCGACGGCGTGGGGTCAGGAACAATCATCCACGCAGGTGGAAGAGATCGTCGTCACCGGCTCCAACATCCGGGGCTCGGCGCTGGACGCCGCCCTCCCCGTGGAGGTCTATTCGCAGGAGAACCTGGAGAAGCAGGGCTCGCCGACGGCGCTGGAGTTCGCCAAGAGCCTGACCATCTCTGGCCCGACCACGGGCGAGAGCTACTATTTCGGCGGTCCGACCCTGGTCGGCTCGGTGAACTACAATCTGCGCGGCCTGGGCGCCGACAAGACGCTGGTGCTGCTGAACGGCCGGCGGATGAACCAGAACACCGCCAACGTGCCCTCGATCGCGCTGTCGCGGACCGAGATCCTCAAGGACGGCGCGGCGGTGATCTACGGCGCCGACGCCACCGGTGGCGTGGTCAACTTCATCACCCGCGACAAGTTCGTCGGGCTGGAGGCGCAGGGCCAGTACAAGCAGATCAAGGGCTCGAAGGGCGACTATTCGGTCGGCTTCATGGGCGGCATCGGTGAGGACCGGGTCAACCTGCTGGTCTCGGCCGAGTACGAGCACCGCTCGCGCCTGAACACCCTGGAGCGCGACTTCACCAAGGCCTCGCTGACGCCGGGGACGGGCTACAACCCCGCGCCGTGGTCGACCCTGACCAACCTGACCGGCTGGCAGCCGCGCGGTCCCCTGCCCGCCGTGCCCACCGCCACGGACACCGGCGAGTGGGGCGCGAACCTGGGCGGCATCGTCTCGGACTTCAGCGCCGCCAGCTGCGCCGCCGTCGGCGGCCGCATGGATAACGTCTATACCTGCGCCTACAACTACATCCCGTACTACCGGCTGGTAGAGAACCAGGACACCTATCGGCTCTACGCGCAGCTGAAGGCCGACATCACCGACAACATGAAGTTCCACGCCGACGCCTCGTACGGCAAGGTGGACCTGCCGCAGGTGATGGGCTCGCCGGCCCAGCCGGTGTCGCGCGGTCCGGCCCTGACGACGGGCGCCGTCAACCAGTTCTACGTGCCGATCAGCAACCCGTTCGCGGCCGAGTTCGCGGCCAAGAACGGCATCGTCGGCGCCTCGGGCTTCACGCCGATCACCTACCGGCTCTTCGGCCACGGCGGTAACCCGTACTACTCCGGCGGCGACGGCTTCGGTGTGGCCGACAAGATCACCAACAAGGTCTGGCGCGTATCGGCCGGCCTCACCGGCGATCTCGGGGACATCGCGCCGTTCGCCAAGGCGGTCGGCTACGACTTCGCCCTGACCTATAACGACGCCTACAACTACAACACCCATGCCGACACCATCGGCTACCGCCTGCAGGAAGCCCTCAACGGCTTCGGCGGTCCGAACTGTAAAGCCGCCGACCTGGACCCGACCCGCTTCGGCACCCAGAACGCCGCCGCCGCCGGCAAGAACGGCTGCCAGTACTGGAACCCCTTCTCCAGCTCGTTCAAGGGCCAGCCGGTCCGGGGCCTGGCCAACCCGAACTACGTCACGGGCCACGAGAACCCCGAGGACCTCGCCCTCTGGATGTTCGACCCGCGCGGCGTCGAGACCAAGAGCAACAACTTCACGGCCGACCTGGTGTTCAACGGCCGCTCGGGCCTGAAGCTGCCCGGCGGTGAAGTGGGCTGGGCCCTGGGCGCGCAGTATCGCTCGTTCGAGAGCCGCCAGATCGTCTCCAGCCCGTTCAACAACGGGACGGTCCAGTGCGAATGGCCGGCCGGCACGACCAGCGCCAACGGCCCGGGCTCGCCGAACCTGCCGGCCAACCCGCTGCCGACCAACGATCCGAACTTCCGCGGCTGCACGCCCGACGCGCCGGGTCCGTTCGTGCTGTTCGCCCCGACCATCCCGGTCCAGGCCGACCAGAGCCAGTACTCGCTGTTCGGCGAGCTGCAGGTGCCGCTGTTCTCGACGGTCGACATCCAGTTGGCGGCCCGCAAGGAGAAGTTCTCCAACGACCTCGGCGCCACCGTCTACAAGGTGTCGGGCAAGTGGAACGTCTGGGGCCCGCTGACCCTGCGCGGTTCGTACGGCACCAACTACCAGACCCCGCCGCTGGGCGTGCAGCCGGGCGCCATCACGGTGGCCGCGCGCACCTACACGGTGGCGGCCAGCAACTGGCTGGCGGCGCAGTTCATCACCGACGCCAACCTCAAGCCCGAGACCGCCAAGACCGCCAATCTCGGCGCCATCTGGCAGAGCCGTGGCTTCAGCGCGGATCACAAGTTCCGCCTGATCGTCGACCACTTCGACATCCGGACGAAGGACCAGATCGGCCAGGTCGCCGACCCGAACCAGATCGCCAGCCTGGTGTTCAACGGCGCGGGCGGCACGATCACCACCTGCGACGTGGCCAAGCAGCCCCTGCTGGCTCGCATCACCTTCAACAGCGGCTGCGCGGTCGGCATGAGCGGCGTCGGCACCTTCTCGGCCGTCTCGACCCGCTACGGCAACGGCCCTGGCCAGACGACCAAGGGCTTCGATGTCCAGGCCAATTACGGCCTGCCCATCGGTCCCGGCGATCTGGACGTCAGCTTCACCGCCACCCGCGTCACCGAGCTGAAGACCGGCGCGACCACCCTGGACGGCGTGACCATCTCGACCGGCGACGACCGGCTGGGCACGCTGAACTTCGCCACCTTCGCCCAGGCGGCGCCCAAGCTGCGCGCCAACCTCGGCGTCAACTATGGCCTGGGCCGCCAGAACTTCCGCCTGGGCGTCAACTACGTCTCGGCGGTCGTCGATGAGCGGGCCGGCGTCCAGTACGGCGAGAACGGCAAGGCCTGGGTGACGACCGACTTCACCTATCGCCTGCAGCTGGGTGACAGCATGGCCCTGACGGCGACGGTCGCCAACATCTTCGACCGCGATCCGCCGCCGGCCCAGGAAGAGTTCGGCTACGACCCGTGGACCGGCAATCCGCTGGGCCGCACGTTCGAGCTGGGCGTCAAGAAGTCCTTCTAAGCTTAGTACTCCCCGTTCCTACCTCTGCGCGGCGGGCGGCCTTCGGGTCGTCCGCCGTCTTTCTTTCGGGGACGGGCCACTCGCCGCCTTCGCGGGCCTTTACGCCAAATTCGCACATTGTGGTTGATTGTCGGGGTCACTGTTCGAACGGCGAGTTCATGGCCCTTTCGTCTCTGGCACTATCGACCTCCCCGGCTGGCGACAGCGGCGCCCACACGCGTCTCGAAGCCGCGCGTGGCGCGATCGAGGGCCGCTTCCTGGAGGTCGGCAACGTCCTCTCGCAGGTCGTGGACGGCGCCAACGCCCTGATCACCGCCCTGGACCGCATGCGCGAAGGCCTGGACGGCCAGGAGGTCGCCGCGGCCACCCGCCAGCTGGGCCAGGCCTCGGACCAGCTGCGCGAACTGCCCCGCACCCTCACCGACCGCCGCGACCGCCTCGGCGGCCTGGTCCGCGCCGGCGACGCCCTGACCGCCTGCATCGAGGACATGCGCCAACACCTGGCCTACCTCCGGGTCTTCGGCGTCAACATCAAGATCACCTCGGGCGGCATCCTGGCCGCCGGGCCGGAGTTCGCGATCTTCGCCCAGGAGATCTGCGACTGCATCGAGCTGGGCCGCACCCAGCTGGACACCTTCCGCAACGACCTCGCCGGCATGGACGGCGCCCTGCGCGCGGCCCTGAACCATGAGGACGAGCTGCGCCGCCGCTGTGACGGCCTGCTGCCGGCCGTGCCCGACGCCCTGGTCGGCCAGACCGCCGCCATCGCCGAGCACCAGGCCAAGATCGCCCAGATCACCACCCGCGTCGGTGAGCTGGTCCGCGACGTCCGCAAGAAGATCGGCTCGGCCCTGGCCGCCCTGCAGATCGGCGACATCACCCGCCAGCGCATCGAGCACGTCCAGCACGGCCTGACCCTGCTGGACTCGGCCCAGGCCCGCGCCCTGCCCGCCGAGCCGCGCGAGCGGATGAAGGCCTTCGTGCACCGCCTGCTGGCCGCCCAGCTGAACGCCACGATCGACGACTTCCACCGCGACGTCTCGCGCATCGGTCAGAGCATCGGCGCCATCGCCGGCGACGCCAGCGAGATCCTGCGCCTGCGCGACCACGCCCAAGGCGGCTCTGACAAGGACGCCAGCTTCCTGCGCGGCCTGGAGACCAGCGTCGGCGACGCCTTCGCCCTGGTCGACGACATCGACGCCGGCGCCCGCGAAGCCGAGGCGGTCAGCCGCTCGGCCGCCAGCTCGGCCCGCGACCTGGTCGCCCAGATCGAAGCCATCCAGAACATGCGCGCCGACGTGCAGATGATGGCGCTGAACACCACGCTGAAGTGCTCGCGCATCGGCGAGACCGGCAAGCCGCTGGGCGTCATCGCCGTCGAGCTGCGCGCCCATGCCGGCCACCTGGAAACCTCGGCCGCCCGCACCCTGACGGCCCTGCAATCGCTCTCGACCTCGGCCGACGCCCAGCCCGAAGGCGCCGATCAGGACAGCTCGGCCAACGCCGCTCATGCCCTGCGTGACGCCATCGGCCGCATCCGCAAGACCGGCGACGCCGTCGAAGGCGACCTCGTGGACGCCGCCCGCCAGGGCGCCGACGTCGTCGAAATGCTCAAGCGCGCCGCCGCCCGCTTCGACTTCCAGCGCCAGGTCGGCGACCACCTCGACCAGGCCGCCGCCGAGCTGGAAAGCCTGTCGGGCGATGTCGCCGTCGACGACGTGATGAGCGCCCTGTCGCCGCTGCTGACCGACCTGGCGCGGTGCTACACCATGGCCCAGGAACGTGAGGTCCACGCCGCGCTGACGGCTGGGTTGGACATGGCGGTGATTGAAGCGCCGGCGGAGGCTGAAGCCGTCGAGGACGACGACCTCCTCTTCTAGAGCCATCCACAACCGCTCATCCCCGCGAAAGCGGGGACCCAAGCCGAGTTGGGGGATTGTTCGAGACCTCGCCACATAACTGATAGTCCGCTTGGGTCCCCGCTTTCGCGGGGATGAGCGGGCTATGTTGGGTTAGCGGCTCGAAGCCTTCAGGATTTCCTTGGCCAGCGCCTGCAACGGCGCCACCCGATCGACACACCCAAGCGCGATCGCTTCCTTCGGCATGCCGAACACCACCGAGGTCGCCTCGTCCTGGGCGATCGTGTAGGCGCCGGCCTGCTTCATCTCGTTCATGCCGCGCGCGCCGTCATCGCCCATGCCGGTCATGATCACGCCGACCGCATTGGAGCCGGCCGAGCGGGCCGCCGAGCGGAACAGCACGTCCACCGACGGCCGGTGGCGGGTGACCAGCGGGCCGTCCTTGACCGAGACGTAGTAGCGGGCGCCGCTGCGCTCCAGGATCGTGTGCTTGTTGCCGGGCGCGATCAGCACCCGGCCGCGCAGCACGGTGTCGCCATCCTCGGCCTCCTTGACCGAGACCGCGCACAGGCTGTCCAGGCGCTTGGCGAACGAGGCGGTGAACTTCTCGGGCATGTGCTGGACGATGACGATGCCCGGCGAGTCCGGCGGCAGGTCTTCCAGCACCGCGCGCAGGGCCTCCGTACCACCCGTCGAGGCGCCGATGCAGACGATGGCTTCGGTCGTCTTGGCCATGGCCTTGCCGCTCGGCGGGGGCAGCATGGCGTCGGCGGTCAGCTTCTTCTCGGGCTCGTGGATCGGACGCTGGATGGCCACCGGCGGGCGACGCGCGCCGGCCACGCGGGCGCTGGCGGCGGCCTTCACGGCGTCGCAGATACGGATGCGCGACTCCATCAGGGCGTCGGCGACGCCGATCTTCGGCTTCAGCACGATATCGACCGCGCCGGCTTCCAGGGCCTGTAGCAGGGTCTCGGACCCCGCCTCGATCAGCGACGAGCACATCACCACCGGGATCGGGTGCTGGGCCATCAGCTTGCGCAGGAAGGTGATGCCATCCATGCGCGGCATCTCGACGTCCAGGGTGATGACGTCGGGGATCTCGTCGCGGATGCGCTTGGCGGCCACGAACGGGTCGGAGGCGACGCCGATCACCTCGATCTGCGGATCGGACTCCAGGATGCTCGCCAGGGTCTGACGAACGGTGGCGGAGTCGTCGATGATCAGGACACGGATCTTGCCGGGCAAGGGGACTAGCCCTTCTGGAAGACGGTGTTGGCGATCTGCCGCAGCGGCAGGTCGATGCCCACGATGGATTCCGAGTGACCCAGGAACAGGTAGCCGTCGGGCGCCAGATGGCGGCACAGGCGCTCCAGCACCTTGGCCTGGGTCGGCTTGTCGAAGTAGATCAGGATGTTACGGCAGAAGATGATGTCCATCTGTTGTTCGACGGGATAGCTCTCGTCCATCAGATTGAGACGGCCGTACGCGACCTTGCTGCGCAGTTCGGGAACGATCCGCACCTCGCCCCGCGAGGGGTCCTTGGCCCGCATCACATAGCGCTGGCGACGCGGCATCGAGACCGGCTGGATCATCGACTCCACGAAACGGCCGGCGATCGCCTGCTCCAGCACCTCGGTGCAGATGTCCGTGCCCAGGATCGAATAGTCCAGGCCGCGACGCTCCTGGCAGAACTCGTCAAGCACCATAGCCAGGGTGTAGGGCTCGGCCCCGGTCGAGGCCGCCGCGCTCCAGACATTGATGTGCCGACGGCTCTTGGCCAGGTGCGGCAGCACCGTCTTTTCCATGAAGGTGAAGTGCACCGGCTCGCGGAAGAACTCGGTCTTGTTGGTCGTCACCGCATCGATCAGGTGGATCGTCTCGGCCTCGAGACCGTCTTCCTCGAACAGGTAGCGGCAGTATTCGTTGACGCTGTCCATGCGGTTGGCCCGCATCCGGCGGCGCAGGCGCCCTTCCAGCATGGTCCGCTTGTTGGCCGGCATCTTGATGCCGCTATAGCCGTGGATGAACTCGGCCAACCGGGTGAAGTTGCGGGTGCTGAGCGGTTCGCCGGCCGAGACCGGCTGCAGGGCGAGAGCGGCTTGCGACAATGACTATCCGATCTCAGGCGGCTTGAGCGAGGTAGGCGGCGTCCTGGCTGGTCAGCAGGCGGGCCAGGTCGAAGATCACGACGAAACCCCCAACCCCGGAAGAAGAGTCACGGCGCACCACGCCGCGGATGTATTCCGAGCGCCACGGCACGCCGATGTCCGGCGAGGCCTCGATCTGGTCGGCGTCGAACGACACCACCTCGATCACCCGGTCGGCGACCAGGCCCAGCGACAGGGTGCGGTCCTCGACCGGCACGTCGACCACCAGAATCCGCGTCGCGCCGTCGGGCGGCACGGCGGGCAGACCCAGCTTCACGCGCAGGTCCAGGGTCGGGGCGCCGCGACCGCGCACGTCGGTCAGGCCCAGGAGGTAGGCCGGGCCGTCGGGGATGCCGAACGGCTTGGCGTAGTCGAGGATCTCGCGGACCAGGGCCACGGGAACCGCGAAGACCTCGGCGCCGAGGCCCAGGGTGACGAACTGTTCGGTCGATCCGCTCACGAGGCGTATTCCTTGAAATCGGCGTCGGCGTCGTCGGGCCCGCCGCTGGTCAGGTCCAGCGCGAAGCCGGCCACGCGGGCTTGCTGGCCAGCCACGGCGTTGCGCCCGGGCTTGCGCACGGTCGGTGCGGCGGAGCGCTTGGTCGAGACCACCCGCGGCGCGGCCTTGCGCATCGGGGCGCGCTGGCTGCCGCTCGCGTCCGTACGGAAGTAGGCGATCGAGGCCTGCAGTTCCTCGGCCTGGGCGGCCAGTTCTTCCGAAGTGGCCGACATCTCTTCCGAGGCGCTGGCGTTCTGCTGGGTGACCTTGTCCAATTGCTGGATGGCTTCATTGATCTGGCCCGCGCCGATGTCCTGCTCGCGGCAGGCGGCGCTGATCTCGGCGACCAGTTCGGCGGTCTTGCGGATGTTCGGCACCAGGCTGGTCAGCATCTCGCCGGCCGACTGGGCGGCCTTCACGGTATCCGAAGACACGGCGCTGATCTCGGCGGCGGCGGTCTGCGAGCGCTCGGCCAGCTTGCGCACTTCCGAGGCGACGACCGCGAAGCCACGGCATGTTCGCCGGCGCGGGCGGCTTCCACCGCCGCGTTCAGGGCCAGCAGGTCGGTCTGACGAGCGATCTCCTGGACGATGGTGATCTTCTCGGCGATCGTCTGCATGGCGTCGACGGCCTTGCTGACGGCCTGGCCCGAGGTCTCGGCGTCGATCGCCGACTGGC
>Ga0164241_10001314_pt1 | contig 31713 bp, 25 predicted proteins | sample OricomyardsoilBY_FD_108780 | JGI IMG/M metagenome (GOLD analysis project Ga0164241, IMG submission 108780) | Backyard soil microbial communities from Emeryville, California, USA - Original compost - Back yard soil (BY) | ecosystem: Environmental > Terrestrial > Soil > Unclassified | place: USA... | reverse complement strand
GCTCGAACGCGCCAGATCGAAGTAACGACAGGCTGCTCGCTGCGAACACAGGCCCGCCGCCACCACGGTCTGCACCGCGTGCCGGCGTTGCGACGGGCCTACCATTTTTTTGAGTTCACCTCTTTGAGCACCTGGATGTTCAGCGCCTGGTCGGCCACCATCCGCTTCAGGCGAAGGTTTTCATCGCGCAATGCTCTGAGCTCCTTCAACTCGTCCAGCTCCAGCGCTCCGTACTGCTGCTTCCAGCGGTACAAGCTCGCCTGGCTGATGTTCACGTCACGGCAGACCGCTTCCGCAGTCTCGCCTTGTTCTATCCGGCGCAATATCCCGACGATCTGCTCCGGGGTGTGTTTCTTTCCTTTGGGCATATTCAAGTCTCCTTTTTCATGCCCTGACTCTCATCCGCAATGGCCCAGTTTTAATGCGTCAGATCACAAGCCTCTGAAAGCGCATCACTTACTGGGCAGCTCAAAATAACCGGCATAACCTAATTCGAAAATATTGGGCTGTTTCATCACCGATGAATAAAGCATGAGATCGGTTTTTCTGTTGTGTTTTATGAAACCGAATCGCTCGAAATATTTCGCTAGTTTGCTTTTAGCCATCGCTTCACTCTGGGTTAATTCCTCCAAACCTAGTTCGGGATGAGCCTTCACATACTCAGAGTGAAATTGAGAGGGAGAAACATTTAGAGCGAGCACGCCTTCAGATGGGCAAAAATTCCAGCGTAAATCTTCAATTGCTCCATATCCTATAAAGTAACCTCTGAAGTCCGGCAGGATATTGATGTCTCTTATCAAGAGAATCTCATGACAAACAGGACTTCCAAGGCGCTCTAACAGCTTTTCATCAAAATCGTTCTCATCGAAATCCCAAAGCGCACCGCCAAGGTTCATTGTCTCCTGGCTCTCATCAAATACGCTAAACGACGATACTGAATCATTTAAGGCTTCACCCAAATTTATAGCGACAGCTGAAATTGATCCTACTTCGTACCTGAATAGAGATCGATCAGGCCCTTGCTCAAGCCCCACAATTTTACCCTCAATTTCACGTTGATACGACTGCTCCATTTCTCGCTGATCCGAAGTAATTTTATACTCAAAGGAGATGTCGATTTCGTGGGTTTTCGTGCGGTCAATTTCAGTCGATTCACCTTCGAGCGTTTGAGCAACCACTCTCTTTTGCAGGCGAATCCAGCCCTCTCTATTGGAGTCCTGGAATGCTTTCATTAAAGCAATAGAACATTTGCCGTACAGATCTCTGGGCGTACTCCAAAACCCAACGGGGCGACTCATCACCTTTCCCTTGAACGAGGTGAGCTTTTTTCGTTTTGAGGCATTCTTCTCAAAATGGATTCCGGGCCAGGGGGCCTTGGCATCTATTATGAATCCAACAACGGGTACTCCCATTGCTATGGCACAATCGTACTCTTTTTCGGTAAAGCTGACGCCTCCAATCTCAGATCCATACCTATGCGCGACTATAACTACATAGTAGTCGCTCTCAGATATCGCGCTCTCAATAATTCGCCACTGTGCAGAATCTCCTGCACTAAACATTTCCATGCCGACCGGTATGTGGCCCATCTCAAGGACCGTCTTGATAACCTGATCTCTTGCGTCAGCCAGATCGTCATATGTTGAACTAATAAAGATCTGATATTTTTTCTTCATATTTTAAGCGCGCCCGATTCTCGGCACTTCAGTTTCGGACGTTCACTGGCGGAAATGAAATACCCTTGATCTGGCGACCAAGGGTATTGAGAGGCTGCAATTGTGCACAGATGCACAATCATTCGGGTCACTGACACGCTTCGCAGATTTCGCCGTTGCGCATGGCTTCGATGGAGCACGTGGCTTTCTCGGCAGCCGTGTATTCTTTCTTCTTTGGCGTTTCGGCGGCGGGCGTTGAATGGCTGCCGCCGGCGTCGCCGGAGTTTTGTCCGCCGTTCTGACCTTCTTTGATCGCGCCGCGGACGTCTTTCTTAATCTGCACGGTGGCTTTCTCGATGTTGGAGGCACCGAGGCTGCGCAGGTAATAGGTCGTCTTGAGGCCGACGTGCCAGGCGTGGCGGTACATGTGACTGAGGGTCTTCATGTCGGGCGTCTTGATCCAGAGGTTCACCGACTGGCTTTGGTCGATCCATTTCTGGCGGCGGGCGGCGGCGTCGATGATCCACTTGAAGTCGATATCGAAGGCGGTGAGGTACTTGGCCTTGAGGTCGGCGGGGACGCGGTCGATGTCCTTCAGTTCGCCGTCGAAGTACTTCAGGTTGTCGCGCATCTCTTGATCCCAGAGGCCGCGGGCCTTGAGGTCCTTCACGAGGAAGGGATTCAAGACGATGAACTCGCCCGAGAGATTCGATTTCACGAACAGGTTCTTGTACGTGGGCTCGATGCAGGGGGAGGTGTTGGTGATATTCGAGATCGTGGCGGTGGGGGCGATGGCGAGGACGTTGCTGTTGCGCATGCCTTGTTTCGCGATCTTGGCGCGGAGGGGCGTCCAATCGAGTTTGCCGCCGCGGGGGACTTCGACGGTGACGCCGCGCTCGGATTCGAGGAGGTCGATCGTGTCTTGCGGGAGGAGTCCGCGTTCCCACTTCGAACCTTTATAGGTGGAGTAGGTGCCGCGTTCGGCGGCGAGGTCGGAGCTGGCTTCGTAGGCATAGAAGGCGATGGCTTCCATGGCTTCGTCGTTGAACTCGACGGCGGCGTCGGAGGCGAAGGCGATGCCCTTCTGGTAGCAGGCGTTGGCGAGACCCATGACGCCCATGCCGATGGGGCGGTGGCGGAGGTTGGAGCGTTTGGCGGCCTCGGTCGGGTAGAAGTTAATGTCGATGACGTTATCGAGGGCGCGGACGGCGAGCTGGATGGTGTTGCGCAGCTTCGGGTGATCGATGGAGCCGTCGGGGAGGAGGTGGTTTTCGAGGATGACGGAGCCGAGGTTGCAGACGGCGGTCTCGTCGTTCGAGGTGTTGAGCGTGATCTCGGTGCAGAGATTGGACGAGTGGATGACGCCGCAGTGATCCTGAGGGGAGCGGATGTTGCAGGCGTCCTTAAAGGTGATCCACGGGTGGCCGGTCTCGAAGAGCATCGAGAGCATTTTCTTCCAGAGCTCGAGGGCTTCGACTTTCTGGCCCTGGATTTTGCCTTCCTCGGCGAGTTTTTCGTAGCGGAGGTAGGCCTCTTCGAACTTTTTGCCGTAGAGCTCGTGGAGGTCTTTGACTTCGTTTGAGCGGAAGAGGGTCCACTGCTGGCGGTTCTCCATGCGCTTCATGAAGAGGTCGGGAATCCAGTTGGCCGTATTCATGTCGTGGGTGCGACGGCGGTCGTCACCGGTGTTCTTGCGGAGCTCGAGGAACTCGAAGATGTCGTTGTGCCAGGACTCGAGGTAGGCGCAGCCGGAGCCCTTGCGCTTGCCGCCCTGATTGACGGCGACGAGCTGGTCGTTGTGGAGCTTCAGGAACGGGATGACTCCCTGGGATTCGCCGTTGGTGCCAGCGATGTAGGCGCCGGTGCCGCGGACGGCGGTCCAGGAGCCGCCGAGGCCGCCCGCCCATTTGGCGAGGAAGGCGTTTTCGGCGATGCCGCGGTACATGATGCCTTCGAGCGAGTCGTCGACATAGTACAAGTAGCACGACGAAAGCTGCGAGTGGAGCGTGCCGGAGTTGAAGAGAGTCGGCGTGCTGCTGCAGAAGCGGCGGCTCTTGTAGAGCTCGTAGAGGCCGGTGACGCGGGACTCGCGATCGCCTTTTTCATCGAGGAAGAGACCCATGGCGACGCGCATCCAGAAGAACTGGGGCGTCTCGAGGCGCTTCGCGGGTTTCACCGTTTTGTCGATGATGAGGTAGCGGTCGTACATCGTCTGGATGCCGAGGAAGTCGAACTCGAGGTCGGAGGACGGATCGAGGGCGCCGTCGAGGCGGGCGAGGTCGAAGTCGAGGAGGCGCGGGTTGAGGCGTTTGATGGCGACGCCGTGTTCGAGGTAGGCCTTGAAGGCTTTGCGGTGGGCGTCTTTCAGCTTGCCGATGCCGTCGCGCAGGATGTCCCAGCCGAGAACTTCTTCGTAGATGTAGGTGAGCTGGATGCGGCCGGCGAACTTGGCGAAGTCGGCGTCGCGCTCGATGAGGGTCTTCGAGTTGAGGAGGATGGTGGCATCGAGATCTTTTTGGGAGATCTGGTCGAAGACGGAGCGGAGGAGCTCGGTCTCGATCTCGTCATTGGAGAGATTGAGGTCGAGGCCGATGCGGCCGAACTCGATGCGCTTGTGGAGGTCGGCGCGGTCCCAGAGGACGGTTTCGCCATTGGTCTTTTTGACCATGAGCATGGCGCCTTGCTGAGGAGCGGGAGCGGCGTCAGCGGACGACGTATCCAAACCGGCCTCACGGGCGGCATTGCGGTCGGCGCGGTAGAGGATGTATTGCTCGGCGACCTTAAAGTGGCCGGCCTTCATGAGCTCTTCCTGGACGATGTCCTGGATTTCCTCGATGTGGACGAAGGATTGTTTCGAGGAGAGGGCGCGGCCGGCGACGATCTTGGTGATCTCGACGGAAGGCGTCGAATCGCGCTGGAGCGAGAGGAAGGCTTTGCGGATCGCGATCTCGATCTTCTGCTCGTTGAAGGGGACGATCTGGTGGTTGCGACGGATGACGCGGACGGTGGCGAAGGGCGCGATCGATTCGGAGCCGAGCTTGCGCGAGCGGTTTAAGAGAAGGCTCTTGGCGACGTCGTAGGCGTTGTTGTCGATCAGGGTTTTTTCGAGGAGCTCGTAGAGATCGTTGAGCGAGATGCGGAGCGGGACCTGGGTGCGGGCGAGCTCGGCGAGATTGCCGGCGACTTCGCGGACGATGCGGCCGACGAAGGTGCGGTTGGCCTCGGTGAAGATATTGGTTTCGCCGCGGGCGAGGAGGACGTTGGTAAGGGCCTTGCCGACGGTGTCGGCGACTTTGCCGAGCTCGAAGCGTTCGTCACCGGTCGGAGCGGTGAGAACGGTCTCGGGGACGAGGGGGAAGTCGGCCGCGATAAGGTCGCGCCAGGCGAAGTGGGGTTTCTGGTCTTTGGGGGTGTGGATGGTGCGTTTGAGCGCGAGATCGGAGGAGACAGCGTGATTCATCGAAAAGACAGGGAGCGGTGGTTAGAGACAGGAAGTGGTGCGACGTAGGGAAAAACTGGAGACGGCGGAAACGAGGTGCGCGCGGCGGTGTTTACGTTGGGAAACAGGCGGCGGGCGGAACAAAGCGGAAGTGCGGCGAACGGGAAATCCGACCGGGAAAAACCGGCGAGGATGGCGGAGGCGGACAAGGCGCGACCCGGCAAAGGGGCGCGCCGCAGCTGGATTTTGGGAGGAAAGAAAAGCAAGCCCGGGCGCGTCGTTGGTGTTAGTGGGGCCGACGCGCCCGGACGACTGAGTTCGCTCAGAGATCGTCGTCGCTGGTTTGGTTAAGCGAGGACGCCTTCTGGTACTCGGTGACGCGACCCTCGAAGAAGTTTTGCTCCTTCTTGATGTCCATCATCTCAGCGAGCCAGGGGAGCGGGTTTTTGATGCCGCTATTCAGCGGAGCCAGGCCGCAGCCTTCGAGGCGACGGTCCGCGATGTAGTCGATGTAGGTCAGGAACTCGTCCTTGCTAAGGCCCACGGAATCGGCGGGCAGGCAGTCCCTGATAAATTCTTTTTCGAGGGCGACGGCTTCGGCCATGGTGGCGCGGAGCTCTTCCTTGAACTCGGCGGTCCAGATGTCGCGGTTCTCCTCCACGAGATCCATGAAGAGATTGCGGAAGACCTCGATGTGGTTCGACTCGTCGCGGAGCGTGTAGCGGAACATCTGGCCGATGCCGGGGAATTTGTTCTGGCGGTACAGCGACAGGATCATGCCGAAGAGGCCGTAGAACTGCGTGCCCTCCATGCACTGGCCGAAGAGGAAAATGTTTTTCGCGAGGAGTTTTTTGTTCTCGGGCTGCGTGAGATCGAGGTCGCGACGGAGGTTGCGGGAGTTTTTGACGACGAACTCGTTTTTCCGGGCGATCGTCGGGACGTCCTCGAACATCGCTTCGCACTCTTGCGGGTTGATGCCGAGCGACGAGATCATGTAGAGAAGAGAATCGGCGTGGATGTTCTCCTCGTGCGCGTGGCGGCCGAGGACGAGCTTGAGCTCGGGAGCGGTGACGAGCTCGCGGACGACGTGCTGGATGTTGTCACCGACGATGCCCTCGGCGGCGGAGAAATAGCCGATGCCCATGCGAATGATCCAGCGCTCGATGTCGTTGACGGTCTTCTCATCGCGCCACTGTTCGATGTCTTTTCCCATGGGGACATCCTCGGGCTCCCAGTGGTTGGCCTTCATCGTGCGGTAGAGATCGTACGCCCACTGATACTTCAGCGGGAGCAGGTTGAAGGTCATGGACTGGCGGCCATTGATGACCTTCTTGGCGGCGAAAGCGGCTTCCGCTTTGGCCTCATCGAGGACGAATGTTTTAGAACCGACTTGAAACGACTTTTGCATTGAACGGAGGGCCGAGGGTTGGAGACGAGAAGACGCTGGATTTTAGAGACGAAAAATGACGACGAAGGAGCGATGAGACGATGGGGCGCGAGGGGTAAGACGCCGGGAGGAGGGACTTGATTTGCCGGCGAAAAGCGAGGAGCGAGCTTGGGTTGTTAGAACTTATTGACGCGTTATTGACCACAACCCGTTGTGGTCGCCGGCTGACAAGGCCACTACGGATGGGGTCGGGAGTTTTCTTCGTCAATTGGTTTTCGAAAACGCCCCGGCGAATTTTTTCCCAACTTTGGGCTTGCCGAAAAGGCGCGAACTTCGCCCCGAGGGAAAAAACTTGGACGAGCCCGTCGCGCCGCGAAAACGACCCGCATTTTTGCCAAAATCAGCGCAAAACCGGCGCGTCAGATCGGCGGCCGTTTGCGGCGGAAAAAATGCTCGCGCGGGTGCCGTCACCCTTTCGCCCCGCGGCCCGCGACGCGTAGTGGCGGCGCGGATGCAAAGCGTTCGGCCGATCCGCTGCGCACCCTCGGGCTGAGCGAAACTTTCTGCTTCCGTTTTACCGGGCACTTCCTAACTTCCCGCCTTTCCCACCCGGAGAGGTGGCAGAGTGGTCGATTGTACCTGACTCGAAATCAGGCGTGCCCGCAAGGGTACCGAGGGTTCGAATCCCTCCCTCTCCGCCAGTTTTCTCCTGCGAAGCAAAATGGCTGAAGCGAGGTTGCCCGTTGACGTGGCCATCTTTAAGGAAGCGCTGAAAAACTCGGAGAGTGGTTTTTTTACAGGGGGCAACCCACAGAACGAAGGGCAAGACATTGAGCGACTTTCGAGCCTTCATTGCCTCCTTATCGTTTGTTCTCAATCGGCGGGATCGTATCAACGCGGTGGTGAATTAATCAGCGCTTCCCGGAGCGATGTCCCACTCCTAGTCGCTGCCAGCCGGTTCAAAACCGCCACGGTGCGTTTTGCCACCGAGTCCGGGGCTCCTCACTCAGTCTCGGTGCTCAACTCCCCGCGCGAGCAGACTGCGCGCATGTTGCTAATGTTTGTTCGCTTTGAACGGACATGTCAGCGGCACGGTCGCTTTCACCAGGGCGGTGGCAGTGGCGGGCGCCTCGACGAGGCATATCTCGCAAAAACTCGTGACCTCGTGCCGGCCGAGATCACGCAGCTGCGCCAGCAGTTCGCTCTCCGAAATCAGGATGTCCGTTTCTGTGAGCTCCCCGCGTGGCGCGATGCCGCGCACGATATATGCGATCGCGCATTCGCCGGCTAGAAAGTATCCGATCATTGGATTCAACGCACAGCTGGAGACGGGTTCGACCAGCCTGATCGCGGGCGGAGATTGCGGGGACCACAAAGGCGCCGGGCGCTCGACCGCCGCACGAAAAAGCCGTGTCAACGTGGGTTCGATCATAAACGCGAGCGTATCCGGATTTCCGAACGCCGTGTGCACGGGAACCTCACGGAGAGCACTCCGCCACCCTTGCACGATCGTCGCTCGGCGCCTGATCAATTCGTGCAGGAACGCGCTTTTCATGACCGCCCATTAAGCGCACTAAACGCCCGCTTGGCGGCGCGCCTCTTGGTGTTTCGTCCGCAGTTTTTGGGAAAAAAGATCGCCCGGGCCAAAACCAGGTCTTCGAACCGCCAGCCGTATCCACATCACCCGGGATCGCTCCACGCCGCAGACCGCGAAACGGGGTTAGCACTCGGGCCGGCCGCCGCTCCGCTCGCGCATCCACCTTCGAACATCCCTCCGAGGTGCTCGTTTTCGATCGGGAAATTTTGCGGATCCTATAAGGCTGACGTTGAAAATTTTTGCGGTTCACGCGCACCACCGTTGTCGCGAGCGCAGGTGGTTGCCGCGCTCGAAGGCATCGGGATTTGGACAACGTCTTAAGAGTTTTAGACGCTGCGATGCCGTCCGGAAAACGGCCGCAAACGCGACTCATGCATCACACAGGTGCGGCGCACTCCTCGTCGGAGAGAGCGCGTCTTTTTTTGGGCGCCCGCCAGACGCTCCCATGCACACAAAAGGAGCATCTTTGGACAAAACATGCGGAGCCATTTTTTCCCACTGCTGATAAACTCCCGACAATCCCTGTGAGACCGGTTCCGCCACACTGTATCGTCCGTTGCCTGCTTCTCTCCGACGAGCCCGCGTTGCGGGAAGTTTTCACCGCTCACACGGAGGAAACGATTGTCCAACGCCACCACCCTCTTGTCGCGGGGACGTCGCGCTTGCCACCGTGGAGATGGGCGAAATCGAACGCGTCCACACCATCCGGCGCTCTTACACCGCCTCGTCCGGACAGATCGCCGGGATGGCCCTTATCACCCGCGAAGCGCACCGGCACCGCCCGCGCTGGCTGCGCGCGCAGATCCCCGACGACCACGACGCGATGCAAGCCGTGCGCCACCCCAATGTTTCGCCGATCCATCCGATACCCGACGCCGGCGTGACCGAGTACTTCGCGCACGTTTCAACGCCCGGCGTTCCCGACCTCGCTCACTCCTCGCGCGCCTGAACCGCCTGCCGCTGACGCCATCACCGGCGCTGCCGCGACCATGTATTTTTTCCATGACTACACCTCTCACCGCTCATCGCACCGTCGTGAAACGCGACGGAAAATCCACGCCCTTCAATATCGAGCGCATCGTGCGCTCGGTCGCCCTCGCCCTCTTCGCCGCGCGTCAGGGCGACATCGAGAACCCGCTCCGTCACGACGCCGATCGCCGCTACGGCCTTGGCGAAGACGACTTCGCCCGCACACGGTCCATCGCCCGCTCCGTCGAATGGGCCAGCGAACTTTTTTATCAGAAAGGGACCACGCCCACCTCCGACGAACTCCAGGACCTCACCGAAAAAATGCTCGCCGCCGAAGGCGAATTCGGCGCCGCCAAAGCCTACATCCTCTATCGCTCGCGCAAAAACGACGCCCGTCTCAACCGCTACCCGAGCAACGGCCTTCAGGATTACATCTTCATCTCCCGCTACGCGCGCTACGACGCGGAGCGACGCCGCCGCGAAACGTGGGGCGAAGCCATCGACCGCGTCGCCGCCATGCACCACAAACGCTACGCGCCCATCGGCGACTCCGAAATCCACGCCGCCATCGACGACGCCTTCGACGCCGTCCGCCGCAAAGAAGTGCTCCCGTCGATGCGCTCGCTCCAGTTCGGCGGCCCGGCCGTCTTCGCTCACGAGGCCCGCCTCTTCAACTGCTCCTTCACGCACATCAACCGCCTGCGCGCGTTCCAGGAATCCTTCTATCTCCTCCTCGTCGGCTGTGGCGTCGGTTTCTCCGTGCAAAAATGCCACGTCTCCCAACTTCCGCCGCTCGCCCCGCGCGGCCACGACGACGATCTCGCCGTTCGCCATCACCACATTATCGATACGATCGAGGGCTGGTGCGACGCCCTCGGCGCGCTGATCGACGCCTACGTCCAGGGCCACGTGATCGAGTTCAGCTACGCCGCCGTTCGCGCCCGCGGCACACCCTTGCGGACTTCCGGCGGAAAAGCCCCCGGCCATCTCCCGCTCAAGCGCGCGCTTCAGTCCATCGAGGATCTTCTGCGCATCGCCGCCGGCCGCCGCCTCGAACCGATCGAGGCTTACGACATCCTCATGCACATCGCCGGAGCCGTCCTCGCCGGCGGCGTCCGCCGCTCCGCGACCATCGCCCTCTTCTCCGCCGACGATGAAAAAATGATGCGCGCCAAAACCGGCGACTGGTTCACCACGCATCCACATCGCTCCTCTTCCAATAACTCCGCCGTCCTCATCCGCGCGCGCACCACGCGCGAGGAATTTCTCCGTCTCTTCGAATGCCAGAAACAATTCGGCGAGCCCGGCTTCTTCTTCGCCGACCACGAAGACTACGGCGCCAATCCCTGCGTCGAGATCGGCCTGCATCCCGTTTTCCAAATCATCAGCCGCGACGACATCGCCCGGCTCCAGTCCCACGGCATCCTCGCCGACGACGCCGGCCAGCCGCTCCGCATCGGCTCCCGTCTTCACGGTTTCCAGATGTGCAATCTCACCACGATCAACGGCGCGCTCGTCCGCACCGGCGACGACTTCTTCCGCGCCGCCCGCGCCGCCGCCATCATCGGCACGCTTCAGGCCGGCTACACGCACATCCCCTACCTCGGCGCCGTCACCCAGCTCATCAACGAGCGCGAAGCCCTCCTCGGCGTCTCCATCTGCGGCATCATGGACAGCCCTAACGTTCTCCTCGATCCACAAACGCTCCAGCACGCCGCCGCCCTCGTGGGCGAAACGAATTCGAAATTCGCCGCCCGCCTCGGCATCCGCGCCGCCGCCCGCACCACCTGCGTGAAACCCGAGGGCACCACCTCGCTTCTCCTCGGCACCGGCTCCGGCATCCACCCGCGCCACTCCCGCCGCTACTTCCGCCGCGTTCAGGCCAGCCGCCTCGATCCCGTGTATCAACTTTTCAAACACAACAACCCGCACCTTTGCGAACCTTCCGCCTACGGCAAACGCACCGACGATGTCATCACCTTCCCCGTCGAGACTCCGCCCGACGCGGTCCTCCGCGACCAGCTCGACGCCGTGCGCTTCCTCGAACTCGTCCGCCTCGTGCAGGAAAATTGGGTCATCCCCGGCACCAATCACGCCGCCTATTCACCCGGCCTCGCGCACAACGTCTCCAACACCGTCACCGTCCGCGACACCGAGTGGGAATCCGTCGCCAGCTTCATCTGGGAAAATCGCGCCCGCTTCACCGGCGTCGCGCTGCTCCAAGCCACCGGCGATAAAATGTACGTGCAGGCCCCGCTCGAGTCCGTGCAAACCGCCGCCGACATCCAGCGCTGGAATCTGCTCACCTGCAATCCCGTGCCCTACGTGAGTCTTTCCGAAGACGAGGACGAAACCAAACTCGCCCACGTCGTCGCCTGCTCCGGTGGCCAGTGCGAACTCTCGGTCTGATCGCCCGCTGACTCCTTCGATAAATCGCGACGCCCTCCTCACGGCCCGGCCTGCGCGCCGTGAAGGCTCCGAGATCGACGCGAGAAGCCGCCTTCATACATTCCACCAAAGTGATGCCACGATCACTTTGGCAGAAAATCAGCAGGCGCGCTTCCGCTTTGCTCCGACGATAAGAAGGATAATCGTGCGCACACACCCATGGATGACCCTGCCAAACGCAGCCGCCAGCTCGTCGAGCAACTAAAACGCACGCAAGTCTACCAAGATTACGAGGAGGCTTTTCGTGAAACCACCGGCTTGCCGATCAACCTCCGGCCGATCGAAGCGTTCAACCTCCCCCACCACGGCGACCCGAAGGAGAATCCATTCTGCGCCCTGATGGCCCAGAACAACCCATCCTGCGCCGCCTGCCTGCAGCTTCAGAAAACAATCGAGCAGCAGGCCACTTTGGAACCGAAGACGCTGCAATGCTTCGCCGGGCTCTGTGACTCCGCCGTGCCGATCCGCGTCGGCGAAAATCTCATCGCGTTCCTTCAGACCGGTCAGATCTTGCTGCGTAAACCCAGCGCGAAACAGTTCCGCGCGACCACGCGTCAGCTTTTGAAATGGGGCACCGAGGTGGACCTGAAACGCCTCGAAGAGGCTTACTTTCAAACCCGCGTGGTTTCGAAAAAACAATACGGTGCCGTCCTCCGCCTCCTCACCATTTTCGCCCAGCATCTGTCGGCGTTGAGCAACCAACTCACCGTTCAGGAAACGAATGCCGAGAACCCCGCCATCTCCCGCGCCCGCATCTATATCGCCGAACAATTCGCCGGAGACATCTCACTGGATGTCGTGGCGAAACAGGTGAACATGAGCGCGTTTTATTTCTGCAAGATATTCAAGAAGGCCACCGGCATCACCTTCACCGACTACCTCGCTCGCGTGCGCATCGAGAAGGTTAAAAATCTCCTCCTCAATCCGAACAAACGCATCAGCGAGGCCGCCTATGAAGTGGGCTTCCAGTCGCTCTCTCAATTCAACCGCGTTTTCCGCCGGATCGCGGGAGAAGCGCCGACTGCGTATCGCGATCATCTGCATCGTCGCACCGCAACTGCGTAAGCGCTTCGCTCAGTCTGGGAATGCGGCGCGCATCCATGGATGCACGCGCCGCACCGCGCATCGAGTTCTCGCTGCGCCAGCACCTTCCACTGTCCGCTTAGGAACGGACGCAAACCGTCATCGGACTTTTTTTCTCGAGCAACGCGATCAACGCGCGCTCGCCCGGGGATCACTGTCTCAGAAAACCGGCCATCACTCTCCGCACGCCTTGCCGAAGCCTGTGCGCCGTTTGGCCCCGATCGTCCCAACACCAAAATATGCACAGTCCCCGACAACCCCCGCCGAGATAACAAATCGCCCGCGTGCGATGATGAGCCTGTCAACCACACCCATGATCTTCGCCCATGACGCTTGCGCCTCCACCTCTTCCCCGACGCCCCCGCTCGACTTGGAGTTGATCAAAAAACACAGCGCCAACGCGCCGCGCTACACCTCCTACCCGCCCGCCACCCAGTTCACCACCGACCTCGCCGCAATCCGCATCGAAGACGCCATCGCTGAGGACAACGCTTCCGCGCTTCCGCTCTCCCTCTACATCCATCTCCCCTTCTGCGAATCACGCTGCTGGTATTGCGGCTGCACCACCGTCATCACCCGCGACAAATCCGCCGCCGAACGCTATCTCGATGACCTCGCCCGCGAATTCGCCCTCTACAACCTCCGCCTGAATAGCGCGCGGCGCGTCGTCCAGCTCCACCTTGGCGGCGGCACGCCGACCTTTCTCAACGCCCATCAGCTCGACCGCCTCTCCGGGCTTCTCCACAGCTGTTTCGACTTCGCCCCCGACGCCGAGATCAGCGTCGAGATCGATCCCCGACGCCTCAACTGGCCCCAGGTCGAAGCCCTCCACCGCATGGGCGCCCGCCGCGCCTCTCTCGGTATTCAAGATACGGATCGCCGCGTGCAGCTCGCCATCCACCGCCATCAGCCCCACCGGCTCAACGAGCAAGCCGTCACCTGGCTGCGCGCCGCCGGTTTCACCTCGATCAACGTCGATCTCATCTACGGCCTCCCGCGACAGACCACCGCCTCGTTTGCCCGCACGCTCGAAAACGTGCTCGCGCTGGAGCCCGACCGCTTCTCCGTCTTCGGCTACGCGCACGTGCCGTGGATCAAGCCCGCGCAAAAAATCTTCGACGACCGCGTCCAGTTGCCCGCACCCGGGGAACGTCTGTCGCTCTGGGCCTGCGCCCATCGCCGCCTCACTGCCGCCGGCTACCAAGACATCGGCCTCGATCATTTCGCGCGCCCCGGCGACGAGCTCGCCCGCGCTCAACGCGACGGCACGCTCCACCGCAATTTTCAAGGCTATAGCACGCGCGCCGGCGCCTCCGTTTACGCGTTCGGCATGTCCGGCATTTCCGGCGTGGGTGACGTGTATTTCCAAAACGCCCGCAACCTCCCCGAGTACCACGCCGCGCTCGCCGCCGGTCAGCTTCCTTTTCAACGCGGCCTCCGCCTGACCGGGGAAGATCGCCGCCGACGCACCGTCATCATGCGTTTGATGTGCGATCGTCGTCTCGATTTTCGCGCGCTCTCATCCGCCCTCGGAGTAAATTTCGCCCGGACTTTCGCGTCGGAACTCTCCTCCTTGCGCGCTCTCGCCGACGACGGCGCCGTGGAAATATCCGCGTCAGCGTTGCGCGTCACCACGCGGGGCGCTCCGCTCCTGCGCATCATCGCTCAACACTTCGACGCCTACGCCCTGGCAACGAGCGTCCGTCACTCGCAGGCGATCTGAAGCCCTGTCGTTCCCGCACCACTTGCCCTCCTCCAGGCAAACCACGGACTGGATAATCACACTCTTCACACACGAGTCGGTCGCTCACGCGGTGATTGGTTTTAGCGTCGTCATCTCACTCGGGTTCGCCATCGGCTCCGAAGCCCCGTCAGTCGCCTACGCCACCGTCTATCCACTCACGCGGATCCTCCGCATCGTTGCCGCTCAGTTGATCGTGCGGCTGTTCTTCTGAAGGGAGGCACCCCGGCGAATCACCCCGCAACCGTGCACCTCGTCGATTCATCCGCCGCGGCGCTTCCAGTGCGCGTAAGTGACATACGTGATCGCAACCGCGCCCGTCAGCGCCGCCGGGATGTACAGCGTCTCGAACGAAAAGACCTGGAAAAGCAACGCGCCCGCCACTCCGCCGGCAACAAAGGACGCAATCAACATACCGTAGAGCCGCACCCTGATCCAATCGACCGCGGCTCCTCGTAGAAAATGCCCGCAAGCCGCTCCCAGGTCCGTGAACATGCCCGACAAATGCGTCGTCCGAAGAACCGATCCGCTGTAAGTGCTCGCCATGGCATTTTGGAGACCGCAGGCCGCCGACGCACAGTAGCTCCCGATCACAATATGCGACCGCATCATCACCGCCGCGAGCGTGAGCAGCAGGCTTTCAATCAAAAGGGCCACCCCATAACGCCGCCCGAGTTTGAGCGCTGAGTTTTGAATCACAAATCCGCTCAGCGCCGCGCCGCCGGCAAACGAGCAGAGCACCAAGCTGAAATGAGTCAGGGCCGGAAAATCCCATTGGGCGATTCCCAGAGAAAATAACGTCGTCGTCCCCGTGACATGCGTGACCGCCTGATGCGCGTAGCTCTGTACACCCACCGCGTTGACGATGCCGGCATTGCAGGCGAGCAAAGCGCCACCCAGCCACGCCCAGCGTTCCAATTTGTAGATCATCGAGAGATGTCGCCTACCCTAGCGATCGTCGTGCCGTGCTCCATGATAAACAATTACTCCGCAGTCGTCGGCGGCTGACTCCCGCTTGAACGCGGGTCGCAGCAGCCACACACCCACCACCATCGCCCCCGCCGCCACCGCGAGCCCGCTTCCCACCTCGAGCCCGGCGCCCGGTATTCCCAAAATCCCCGCCAGCGCCGGATATCCCAACAACCACTCGGTGAGGCCCGCGCCGAAAAAATAGGGGACCAACGCCACGCGCAGCCGCACCCCCGGCTTTATCCACCCTTGTTCCACCGCGAGTCCAACCACGAGAGGGATCACGATCCCCAGAAAAACCAGATGCAGGAACCCGATCGCGACCGGGCGCTGCAAGGCCAGCCCGCTAAAAACCGGAAACGCCGCCATCCATTGCACCACGACTTTTGTCGCGTACGCCCCCGCCGCCGTCGCAGCCAGCAGTCGCGACACTCCGCTCCACGACCCCGTCACACCGTCCGTCTCACCGAGGATGCTTTTGAAAAAATACCCCGCTCCCACGCATTGGGAAACGCCACCCGCCACCGCGATTGCCCGCACCCACGCCGGCGGCGCCGTCCACAACGCAGCCAGCGCAAATGTCAGCACTGCGCCCACGACCAGCCATCCCCACGCTTTGCGCGCACGCTCTCTCCTCACCGGCTCGCTCACTCGCTGCAGCAGCACCGCCTGGAGAAAAAAGATGAACCATCCGTTGTACTGGCAGTGGAGATAAAAATAGATCGCGAGCGTGTACCACGGTGAGTCGCGCAGTCCCCCCGCCGCCAGCGGCCCGAGCGCCAGCGGCCCCACGCCCGAAACCACCATGAACAAAAGCGCCGTCCTCAGATAACGTCCCGCCTCCCCTTGCGCCACGTTCCCCCGCCATAGTTTCCACGCAAAAACACCCGAGCACAGCATGTGCAGACCCGACGCCGCGATGCTCCATCGCCCATATCCTTGGATCGGATACGCGACCAGCATGCCGAGCACCGCCACCTGCATCACCCAGAACAACCGGCTGAAAAACGGCCCGTCCCGCTCACTCACGAAAAACCGCAGTGCCAGCGCGAAGAACGCATTAAAAACCCATCCCAGAAAAGCGACGTGTGAATGCGCATGGAGAAAATTCCCGTAGTGAAACCCGCTGAGAGGCGTCACCGCGTGCATCCGTAGCAACAGCCCGATCACCACCGCACAGACCAGAAATACCCACGCCACTGCGAACATCCGCGCGGCGGTCGCTGCGCGCGCGCGACCCGTGGTTTCAGATGATCGAGCCTTCATCTCAAAAACGAATGAAGCGCGTCTTTCCTTCCGCAAGCAGGCAGGCGGCGCGGCGCGTCAATTATCTTCGTTTCTTGATCTACGTCACCTCGATCACCTCCGTGCGCCTCGCTCCGTAAAACCCCGCCACTTGACCTCTATCAAGGCGACCTCCGCGCACCGCCGCTAGACTCGGCGCGTGATCTCCTCGCACTCGCTGTCACTTTCATCGCCCTCCCGCGCCACGCGTTTCTTTCACACGCTGTTGCCCCTCGCTGGGCTGGCCGTGTTCGCGGCGTCGAAAGCGTCCGCCCAAGAGGAGCCCATCCAACTCGCGGCCGTCATCGTCACGGCGCGCCCCAGCGAACGCCCGCTCGCTGTCACCCTCGATCCCCACGCTCCCGCCCAGCCCATTCCCGCGCAAGACGGCGCCGAAGCCCTTCGCGGCATCCCCGGTTTCAACGTCATCCGCAAGGGCGGCACCGACGGCGATCCCGTGCTGCGCGGCATGGCCGGCTCGCGCCTCGGCATCCTCGTCGATGGACAAAATATCCTCGGCGGTTGCAGCAACCGCATGGACCCGCCCACCGCCTACGTTTTCCCCGCCGCCTACGACCGCGTCATTGTGCTCAAAGGCCCGCAATCCGTCCTCCACGGCGCGGGAAACTCCGCCGGCGTCGTCCTCTTCGAACGCACGCCCCAACGCTTCACCACACCCGGCGCGAACCTTTCCGGCGCCCTCACGCTCGGGTCCTTCGGGCGCAACGATGAACTCGTTTCCGTTCGCGCCGGCTCGCCGCGCGGTCACCTCGAGGCGGTCGCCACCCGCAGTGCTTCCGACGACTATGAAGACGGTGGCGGTCGCTCGATTTCTTCACGCTTCGAACGCTGGAGCGCGCACACTGCCCTCGGCTGGACGCCCGACGCCGACACGCTCATCGAGCTCTCCGGCACCGTCAGCGACGGCGAAGCCGCCTACGCCGACCGCATGATGGATGGCGCCTCCTTTGAGCGCGAAAACATCGGCCTGCGTTTCCGGCGTATCGGAATTTCCGATGCGCTCTCCTCGATCGATATCAACGCCTACTTCAACGCCGTCGATCACGTGATGGACAACTATTCCCTGCGCGCCTTCACCCCTTCTGCGATGATGCCCGGCCGCTCCGCATCCAATCCCGACCGCCTCACCTTCGGCGGACGCGCCGTCGCCACATTGACCCCGGCAGAAGATCTCCGCGTCGAGGCCGGTGTCGATCACCAGACCAACCGCCACCGCGTCCGCAGCACGAGCAACGAAGCCACCGATCCTTACACCGCCAAAGCCCGCGTGCGTGACGCCGACTTCGCCGCCAACGGCCTCTTCACCGAAGCCACCCGCCTCCTCTCCGATTCACAACGCCTCATCGCCGGCGCACGCGCCGATTTCTGGGAAGCCACTGACTCCCGCGCCACCGTTTCGACAGGCATGATGAGTCTCGTCGCCAATCCCACCGCGCAAAACACCCGCCGCGCCACGCTCCCGAGCGCCTTCCTTCGCTACGAGCACGATCTGCGCAAGGCCACCACCGCCTTCATCGGTCTCGGTCACGCCACCCGCTTCCCTGATTATTGGGAATTATTCGGCAAAGAGAGCGCCACCTCCGTGAGCGCCTTCGAGACGAACCCGGAGAAAACCACCCAGCTCGACTTCGGTTCCACCTATCGCGCGGGCCGCTATTCCGCGTCGGCCTCATTCTTCCTCGGCCGTATCCAGGATTTCATTCTCGTCCAAAACGACTTCGCGAAACCCTCCGGCATGTCGGGCACGCGCGCGGCCACGATCGTGCGCAACATCGACGCCACCACCACCGGCGGCGAACTGTCGGTCGCACTCTCCCAATCCTCCGGCTGGAACGCCGATGCCTCGCTCTCCTATGTGCGCGCGGTCAACGAAACCGACTCGCGTCCCCTCGCCCAGCAACCGCCGCTCGAAGGCCGACTCGGCGTCAACTACGCCACCTGCTCGTGGACAATCGGCGGCCTCGCCCGCTTCGTCGGCGCGCAACACCGCTACGCGCTCAATCAGGGAAATATCGTCGGCCAGGATCTCGGCGCCTCCGATGCCTTCTCCGTCTTTTCTCTGAACGCCGCGTGGAAACCGTCCGCCCGAATCCAACTCACCGTCGGCGTCGATAATCTCCTCGACCGCGAGTACGCCGAGCACCTCAGCCGCGGCGGCAGCATGGTGGCCGGATTCCCCGCGCCCTCCACGCGCGTCAACGAACCCGGCCGCGCCCTCTGGTTCAAAGCCGACCTGAAATGGTGAATGCGTGCGCCCGCTGAAACCCGCCGTCGTCGCTCCGCTCTCCGCCTTCTTTCTCGCGCTCTTTCCTTCCAAGGCGGCTCATAATCGAGCCGCCTTGTTTGCGCGCTCACACCGCGCCCAACGCAGCGAGCGCGGCCGGGATCTCCAGAAACTTCAACACGTCCGCCGCCGAGTACGACTTCCTTCCCGGCTCCAGGAACCGTCGCGCCTCCGCCACATCTTCACCCGCGGTCACGATGCCCGGCTCCGTGTTCCCCGCCGGCAGTCGCTGCCCCAAACCGATCGCCGCGAAGAGCCCGTTGCAGAGACATTTTCGCCCCACCGTATCTTCGCGAGCCCCGCCCTTGCGCACATAATCGTCCGCCGGCTCAGCCGGGCATCGATAGCCCACGGAACCATCCTGCTTCGCGTAGGGCTGCCGCAAATACCCGAGATCGCACACGCGCTTTCGCTCAGCATAGACGGCCGGCTCGGACACCGTGCCCGCGACTTCGACCACCTTGAACGGCATCCCCGTTGGCGAGGCCCGCACGTCGGTGAACAAATCCAGCTCCCCGGAAACACTCCCCGCCAGCACCGAGCGTTTCGTCCCGGCGTCCAGGCCCGACTCCTCGCAAAACGCGAACGCCGATCCGATCTGCACGCCCGCCGCCCCCGCCGCCAGGGCCTCGCGGAGTTTGTCCGGCCACGCATACGCGCCCGCCAGCCAGAACGGCAGTCCCAACGCCCGGATCGCCGCGAGATCCGCCGCATCGCGCGGCCCATAAATCGGCTCGCCGCGCTCGTTGAGCTGCAACGCCCCGCGCGGTGGCGCATTGTGCCCGCCCGCCACAAAACCTTCGACGACGAAACCGTCCACGCGGCCACTCGCCTTGCGCGCCAGTGTTGTCGCCAGCGTCGAGGAAGACACGATCGCCAAAAATTTCGGACGCGGCAAAATCAGCGGCACGTCCCCCGGAAGATCCGCGGGATCGAGCGAGATTTCCCGCACGGTCCCCGCTTCATCGCCTTCGACATGCACCGGCAGCGTGACGCGCCGCCCCGCCGCCAACCCGTCCAGCACCCCGGGAATCGCCCGCGGAATCCCCGCGCCCATCAGCACATAATCCACCCGCGCCAGCATCGCGCCGAAAAGCGAAGCGAGCGTGGGCAGCTGGATTTTCTCCAACAGATTCAACCCCACCGCGCCGTCGTGCCCCTCCTTCGCCAGCCAGACTTCCACGAAGTTCGCGACCGCCGTGAGCTCCAGCAATTCCTTCGACGACTCCAGCGAATACATCGGCGCCAGCCGGTACGCCCGCCCGTCGCTCCTCCCTTCCTTCAGCCAATAACGCCGCAAGATTCGCGCGCTCGCTTCGCGCAGCGGGCACTGCGTCAGCGCGCGCCGCACATCCCCATCCGGATCGCCGTCCTGCAGCCGCCTCACAAGCAGTGTGCTCAACGCCGTTCCCGACACGACGCCCAGTTGGCCGCGCGTCGAGACCGCCCTGGCCAGCCTCCAGTTCGACACGCCGATCCCCATCCCGCCTTGGATCACTCGTGGCACCGCACCGCTCATCGTCGTTTGTTCATTCATCGCGCGCCAACGTGAGAGCCCCACCCTCCGCTGTCAGGCGCCGGAGCCTCGTTCCGCGCAGGTAGCAGCGCCTGTTTCGCGAACGCCCTTCACGTTTCCACTAATAGCGCGCGGCCCGCCTGCGCGTTTCTTGCGCGTCGCCTTCGCCGCGCCGTTCCGATTCACCGCAATCGTTGATCTGCATCAAGGCACCGCATTCGCGCTTCAACTACGTTGACGGTCGCGCGATTCCCTTTTTCTGCCCATACTGTCTCCACGCCATGCCCGACGCTTCCTCCGTAAACACACTCTTCGAACGCCTCGGCGGACGCCCCGCGCTCGCGAAGCTCTTGAAGCATTTCTACGCCGACGTCCGCCAGCATCATGACATCGGCCCGATTTTCGCCGCGCATGTACACGACTGGCCGGCGCACTTGGAAAAGATCGCCGACTTCTGGTCCGGCGCGACCGGCGGCCCGCCTCTCTACAATGGTCCGATGCCCTTCAAGCATCTGCATCTCGCACTCGGAGAAATCCATTTCCAAGCATGGCTCGGTCTCTGGCACCGCCACTGCCGCGCGCATCTGCCCCCGCGCGAAGCGGAAGAATTGATCGCCCGTGCCGAAGCCATCGGCATGCGCCTCCGCCAGATCGTCGCCCTCCCGCCCGGCGCGTTTCGTTAAGCTGTTTCAGGAATGAACAGCACCGTCCACAGGCCCGGCTCTGTCTCGGTGGCTTCATGAGTGAAGCCACGCTGCGCGAGAAAATCGTACAGCGGCACGGGCTCAAACGGCGCGATCAACCGAAGCGATTGCCCCGGCTCCAACCGTGAAAGCGCGTCTTGAATCGCGGGCATCGGCGGACGACCCCGCACGGAGAGTGGACGGACATCGAGTTCGATAGGTGCTGCAGGTTCCATAATGTTAAGACTACTTCATCACGCGATCTATCACCTTGATTCAGATCAAGCGCCGATGAGAAGGTGCCGCATGATCTCCCAGCCTTCGAACAGGGAATCGCTCCGCAAGACCGCTCTCGTCGCCACCCTGCGGAAGAGTCGCATGTTCGCCGATCTCTCCGCCGCCGACATCGAAACCATCGCTGACGGCTGCACCGTGCGATCCCTTGAGAAAGGCGAAACCCTTTTTCGCGAGGGAGAAAAAGCCATCGGTTTCTACGTCGTCCAAACCGGCCAGATCAGCATCTACCGCGTGACGCCCGACGGCCGCGAACAAATCATCTGCGTTTTCCAAGCCCCCGAAAGCTTCGCCGAGGTCACACTCGCGACCGTCGAATCCTACCCGGCCAACGCCGTCGCTCTCGAGCCGTCCCAAGTCATCCTCGTCAGCAAATCTCACTTCCGGGATCTCGTCTGCCGGAAACCCGAGCTCGCGCTCCACATGCTCGCGTCGATGAGCCTGCACCTGAAGCACCTCGTCCAGTCGCTTCACGATCTCAAAGGCCGGCAGATCGAAAGCCGCCTGGCGGAATGGCTGATCCAGCAAGCGGCCTCTCCCGCGAACGGCGGCACCACCACCTTCGATCTGCCGATTTCGAAGAAGACGCTCGCCGGCCAGCTCGGCGTCACCAGCGAAACCCTTTCCCGCACCTTCGCGCGCTTTCGCAAAGAGGAACTCCTTGTTGTCACCGGTCCTTCAATACAAATTTTGGACCACGCCGGACTGCGCGCCTACATGGCGCTCTGAGTGCCGCACCCGGCCTCGACGGCTTTGCCAATCTCGGCGTCCCATCGCTCCGTTTCACCGGCTTCGAATCTCGCCGGGAACATTGGTTCTATTACCGCCGCAGTTCGCCCACCCCACGACTAACCGCTCGCTTGAAACTCTTCGCGTCAGCCATCGATCCGGCGACGTGCTCCGGCCCAAGCCGCGAGCGCCGCCAGGATTGACCACGCAACCGTCAGCGTCACCAGCCACGCCAGCGAGTGCGCCGCCCACCAGCCCGCGAGTCGTCCGGCCTCGAGGCCGCTGAATGCCGCGCGCTCGACCGCAAAGAGGATCGTGATGCGAAAAGCATCCAGCGGATTGATCATCAGGAACGCCACCCAGAGATCGGGGTTCTGCTGCACCAGCGGCGCTCCGGCCAGGGCGAGCAGCAGCAGATCCACGCCGAACAGCATCACGAGCCAGCACCCCACAGCGGCGATCAGACCGCGCACGCTATCTCGTATCCAAAATCCTATGGCGAGCCCCATCAAAGAACAAACCACCGCCACGAGCCCCGCGCCTATCGCGGTGAGTGCCAGTTCGGGCGACGACGCCCCCGCCAGCGCCGCCGGCAAAGCCAGGAGCGCCGAGGAGGCGCCGCTCAACACGATCAAAGCCGAAATCTTCCCCGCCAGCCACGGCTCGATCCCCGCCGGTTGCGTGAGCAACCAGGAAAATTCCTCCGTCTCCGCATGGGCCGAACTCAACCCAAGCAACAATGCCGAAAGCGACACCGCATAAAGTACCGCGTGCAACAACCACCACGCCGCCCCTCGCACGAGCGCATCGCCGGGGGTGAAAAGCGGCAGGCAGCCGGCGATCAATACGAGCGCGAGATGCGCGTAGAGAAACCGGTTGAGCCGGTGACTGAGCCATTCACGTCGTAGCGCGGCGCCCATGACACCGACGGTCGAAGGAAGTGTTACCGAGTTCATGACCGTTCTTTTTTCAAACGCTGGTGGGAGCCGCCGTGGGACGCTCCGCCGATTCGATCCGGGGGAAATGCGCGCGGAGACGATCGGGCGGCAGCTCACCTTGGAAACGTCCGTTCTCGACCAATACGCAACGGTCCGCCCGCCCTTCCCACTCGCCGAGCAGATGCGTCGCGACCAGCACGATGCGCCCACGCTGCGCTTCCTTTTGCAAAAAAATTTGGAGCGCTTCACGCCACTCGGGATCGAGGCTTAGCCCCGGTTCGTCGAGCAGGAGCACGGGAGCGTCAGCCAAGGTAAAGACGGCCAGCGCGAGCCGCTGCCTCAACCCGCCCGAAAGTTTCCCCGTCGGCACATCGGAAAACTCACGCAAGCCCCATGCGTCCAGCGCCGCTGTGACCGCCGAGGCGCGTCCGCGAAGCCGTCCATAAAACTCCGCTGTCTGCAACGTCGTCAGCCGCGGATGAAATCGAGGCGCCTGGGGCAGGTACGAAAGCCGGGCCAGCGCGGCGCGGCGTTCCCGCGCCAAATCATAACCCGCGATCGTGATCGTCCCTCCGTCCGACACCGAGAGACCCGCGAGCAATCGCAGTGTAGTGGTTTTTCCAGCACCGTTCGAACCGACAAGCAGGGTGACGGCACCGGCGTCCACTTTGAGATCCAACCCTCGCAACACATGGCGCGATCCGAAGGATTTTTTTAGGTCGTTGATAAGAATCATGGAGGGAAATCCCCTTAGCGGCCGAGCAAGGGTTTCGGATCCGTCACGCCGGACAGCCCGGGCAAAGCGAGCCGGTTGTGAATGAAGCGGAGCAGGCGCTCCCCCGGGCTCGCGGAGAGCAATCCAACTGCGGGAAATATCCGGCGCCACTGCCCGAACACGTCCGTCTCGCGGTGCGCGACGTCCGCCACGCCGTCGTGATTCAAATCCACCGCGAGCGCATCATCCCAATAGTTGCCGCGGCCGGCGACCGCCCATGTATTCGATCGGTTGAGACCACTGGTTTCTATCGGATGGATATTGCCGCGAAACCGGTTTTCAAAAAACCGGCAGCCAGAGGTGCTGTCGCTCACACGGAGGGCCACATAGTTTGCGGTGATCACGTTCGCGCGCACCGTGTCGTTGTTCGAATTTTCAATGTACAGACCGGCGGTATTTCCCTCGATGCGGTTGCCCTCGATCTGCGTGTCGTCCACCGCCTGAAGCAGCAGGCCGTAAGCACGGTGACTGCGGTTGGAGAGGAAGCGGTTGTCGCGCAAGACGAGATGATTGGAATACATCAACGCGGCGCCGGCGGCATTTTCTGAAAATAGGTTCCGCTCAAACGTGTTCCCGTCGGAGTACATGTAATGCAGTCCGTAACGCACCCCGGTGACGACGTTGTCCGTGATCAGTGAGTTGTCGGCGAAGGAGAAATAGATGCCGTCGCGCGTTCCGGAAATGAGGTTGTGCGCGATGACATGGCCGGAGGAGTTCCAGAGGTGAATGCCGTTTCCCCGACGATCCTGGATGGCTTCCGTGCCGCAGAGCTCCGCGTCGGCGGGCTGGAGATTTTCCATGGAAAAGGCCGCGTCCTGGACGGTGTTGGCAAGATCGCCCCGGATGTTGTTGCCCAGCAGACGGCATCCATCCGCCTTGCGCACGTAGATCCCATGAAGCGTATCCACAATACGATTATCCCGAACGATCGCGCGCGCGCCGGTGACATGCACGCCCGCATCGTCACGGGTGAGATCCTTGCCGGAGCCCCGGATCACGAACCCGGCGAGCTCGACGTCGGCGCCGCGGATCGCGACCACCGAGCCAGCCCCATCCCCTCGCAGCACAGCGCCCGCGCTTCCGATCAGGTGGATGGATTTTTCGAGAACGAAGTGCCCTTCATAGACCCCCGCGGGCACGTCCACCGTGCCGCCGGATGGCGTGGCGAGGATGCGGGCGCGGAGGTCATCGCCAGGTGTGCCCGCGAAGGCCGCTCCGCAAAACAGCGTGACCAGCGCGAAGCGCCACCGGGCGAAGCTCACGGCTGTTCCTTTCGCGAAAGCCACATGGCCAATGCGATCATCGCGGGGAATACCCCGAGGCAGATCGCGCCGCTTTCGGGCAGGCTGGTCTGAATGAAATTGGCGAGCTTCTGACTGCCGATCATGACAGGCGTGAAGGGCGCCATCGTCACCGGCGCGCGCGGGTCGAGGTGGTGGCCATATGAATACAGGCGGTAATAAAAACTGCCCATCGAGAATGCGCCGAAGTAAAGGAAGAGAACGCCCAGATCCACGAGGCTGGCCATGCGCCCGATCACGGCGGCGCGCAGCGCAAGCAGGGCAAAAATGCCGAAGGCAAAGGGCAGCCAGGTCATCTCGACGAAGTCCGCTTTCTGTAGCGGCCTCATGCCGATGTAGTGATTGAGGCCGTTGATCTCGACGAGATCCTGCCCGCCATTACCACCGACCAACTGGTAGCTGTAGATTTTGAGCGACAGGCCTTCCTGATACTGCGGTGCCACCAGCCGGATTTGCCAGAGCGGGAGAAAAACGGCGGCTACGACCAATCCCGCCGCCACGATCATTATCAGGCGCGACGACCAGTTGAGCGGTCGGCGAAGGAAATAAATCTCGCGGCGGAGGAATTCGTTCATGGTCGTGTTCTCTTAATTGGAGGCTGTTTCCAACGGTTTCACGGCGAGGTAGCCCTGCATCTCTTGATGCAGTGCCGAACAAAAGTTCGTGCAGTAAAACGGAAACACGCCGGCCTTCGTCATCTTCAATTTGATCGTCTTGGTTTCACCCGGGTCGATCACGACGTTCACGTTTTGCTCCACGATACCGAGACCGTGGATCATGTCGGGCGTCTGCTCGACGTTCGTCACATGAATGATGAGTTCGTCACCGTCCCGGACGTCGATGCGGTCGGGAATGAACCGGCTGCGGATGGCGATCATCTTCACTTCAACCGTGTTTCCTTTGCGAACGACACCCGTGTCTTTGGCGTCCCAGACGGCATTCGGGTCTTTGTTATCCGCCTTCGGATAGACCTCGATCGGCTGGATCGCATCGACCTTCAGAATTTGCGCGAAGTGTGGCTCCGGTTCGCTGAAAGCCTCGTAGATCATCTCCATCTTTTTGCCGGTGATATCAATCAACTGGCTGGACTCCGGTTGGGAAGGCCCAACCGAAATGTGCCGGCCCTTCGAGAGCTTGTTCATGGCGACGAGATATCTGCCGTAAGGCTGACGGGTGTCGCTGCCGCCGACCACGAGATGGCCGATGTTGTAGTGAACATCGATCTTATCGAGGACGACCTTGTTGAGGTCGGCGCGTTCTTCCGCGGACCAGGGAGGGAGTTTCCACTTGGCCACGGCTGATTCGATGAAGAGCGAGGTATACGCGTTACCCTCGTTGTCATACTGCGTATGCAAAGGACCGAGACCGACCGGGACGGAGCCTTCGAGCACGGATTCGTAGCGGATGACGGGCACGCCGCGGACTTCGCCGTCGAAGTCTTTCTTCGCGATGGCCGCCTGGATCTTATTGAAATCGAAGACCGAGGCGACGGGTTGGAGTTTTCCTGAAGCGACGATCCAGCGGCCGGACGGGTCCGTGTCGATTCCGTGAGGCGATTTAGGAACGGGCAGGAAATACATCACGCCAGGAACTTTGGCGGGATCGAGAACGGGAACGCCGTCCATATCCGTGGCCTTGCCATCGCGCACGGCGGCTTCGGCTGCGCGCCAGTTGACCACGGCGGCGTAGTCGCGATCCATCTGGCTCGCATTGGCCTCCAAGGTGTCGTGCGCCATTTCGCTGTTATACGAGGTCCAGAACGCCCAGCCGCTGCTCGGGCCCTTTCCCGTCGAGCCGAGATCCCAGTCAAACGGCGGCGTGATGATTTGCCAGCCGACCGACATCGAACCGGTGTTTTTATCCACCTGGATGCCGCTGACCATGCCGTTGAATTCCTTTTCGTAATCGGCCGGATCGGCGTAGCGACCCTTTGGCAGCGGCACGGAAAATCGTGTCGCGACCAGGATGTATTCGCTGTTCTCGGTGACGAACGAGGAGCCGTGATTACCCATCGAGTTCGGGATCGGGCCGAGGATCTGATGCGTTTTGAAATCGTGCAGATCGATGCGGGCGAGACGATTGTTGGCGTTGTCGTTCACAAACAGCCAGCGGCCATCGTAGAGACCGTCGGTCTTGGAAAGCCCGGGATGATGGACATCGCCCCACGTATATTTCCCGAGCATCGCCTTGGTCTCCTCATCGAAACCGTACCCGGAGCCCGAATACGGAGCGAAGACCGGGATGGTCGTGATGTGGCGCATCGAAGGCAGGCCAGCCACAAAGACCTGGCCTGAGTGCCCCCCGGAATAGAACAGATAAAACTCGTCCTTGTCGCCCGGGGCCACGAAAGAACGTTCCGCCAGCGAGGAGCCCGAGGAACTTTTACCCCCGGACGATTTGGATTGTCCGGGAGGATTACACGCGGTGAGCGCCAGCATCGCTAGCGATGCCGGCAGCCAGAAGTATGTTTGCAGAGTTTTTTTCACGGAGTGAATTTTTGTGGTTTAGTCGACGATCAGAACGCCCTTCATGCCCACTTGGAAATGACCCGGGAATGAGCAGAGGAAGTTGTAGCGGCCGACTTGCTTCGGCGCGTAGAAGAGGACGGTGTCGCTCTCGCCGGGTCCGAGCAGCTTGGTGTGAGCGATGATTTTGTCGCTGTACGACGCGGGGATGTAATCCGTCTTGGCCGCTTGAGGCGCCGCCTCCGTGAAGTCAGTGAGCTTCACGCTATTTTCCAAAAGCACCCAGTTGTGGCCCATGGAAAATTTCGGCATCGTGCCGGTGTTCTTCAACGTCACCGCCAGCGCTTCACCCGCTTTCACACGAATCTCGGTAACGTCAAACTTCATCGCATCGTTGGCGGATATTTCGACCGCGCGTCCCTCCTTGGGAACTTCGCGGGTGGCCGCAGCCGGTGCGGAGGCGCTCGGGCCCGAGCCCGACGCAGTTTCAGATGACTTCTTGCAACCATTCAGTGCAAAGGCCGCCGTGGCGGCAGTGATGACGAGGATCAGGGATTTGGATTTCATGGGCATATGTTTAAGTTAACCTCGGATGGTACGCGCCGCCTTGACTTGAATCAAGTGGGTGAACAAATCCGCGCGGCCGCGTTTCAAATAAACCCGCTGGGTGCGTCGTGCGTTGACCTCAATCAAGGCGTTTATGTGCCCGTCACGGCATTTTCAATACATGAAATCATTGCTCCCCCTCTTGACAGTTCTCGCAATTGCGTTTTCCGCGCGCCTTCAGGCCTCGGCCGCGGAGACCTCCTACGAAGTATCCGGAGTGATCCGCGCGGAACCGTCGGGCGGCCGGATCGTGATCGCGCACCGGGAAATCCCTGGCTTCATGGCCGCGATGACGATGTCGTTTGTCGTCGCCGATCCCAAGGAAGCGACGTCGCTCAAGACGGGTGACGAGGTGAAATTCCGCCTCCGCAAAAGCGACGATGACTTCGTGGTGGACCAGTTCGTCGTGACGGGTCACGCCACCGCCCCGACTCCGGCCGCCGGAAAAATAACACGGTTGAAAGCGGGCAGCGCGTTGCCGGCATTTTCGCTGATCGATGAAGAATCACGACCGGTCACGCCCGACACGATGCGCGGTCACAACACCGTCGTGACGTTTATTTTCACGCGTTGCCCGGTACCCGAATTTTGTCCGGCGATGGCCCTGAAATTCGCGGCTCTTCAAAAGGCCGTCGAAACGACACCCGCGCTCGCCGGCACGCGGCTGTTGAGCATCACGCTCGATCCGGAATTTGATCGGCCCGACATTCTCGCGGCGTATGGCAAGGCCGTCGGCGCGAAGTCCGCGATCTGGAATTTCGCGACGGGCAGCACGGAAGAAGCCTCGCGGCTCGCCCGTGCGTTTTCGGTGTTCACGGAACGCAACGGCGCGATTCTCGACCACACCTTGTGCACCGCTCTGATCGGGCCCGACGGCCGTGTCAGCGAACTGTGGCGCGGGAATGCCTGGAAGATCGAGGACGTCGTCGCCGCGCTGGGTGATCGTTGAAAATCCATCGTGCGCGGGCCAACGCGCGGCGGTTCTTCGGTGTGAGCCCTGCGGAGGCCATTGTATTCGAATCCACGGCCCACGAAAACTCGTCGTTTTCACGCGCGCCCCGTGCCGCCCCGACAGCGCGCGCAACGGCGGACAAAAATAAAATCACCGCGATGTTCGCGGGGCCTCCACACACCGTTCGGGCGATCCGCCGTAATCGACGCCGCGCTTGACGCACATCAAGGCGCCGCCGCCGCCGGCGGGTTACGTTGAAGGCATGAGCCACGCTACGCTTCTGCCGTCCGACCAAGCCCAGGCAATCTCCCTCGGCGAGGCAGTCCAGACTTCCGACGCCGGCATCGTCAGCCGCACCCTCCTGCAATCGCCGGAGTTGCGGGTCGTATTGTTCGCGTTCGCGGATGGTCAGGAACTGACCTCGCATTCGAGCCGCCGCCGCGCGCTCGTTCAGATTCTCGACGGCCAATGCGATTTTTTCTTCGCCGGAAAATCGCACCGCCTCACTGCGGGCGCGGTGCTGCATCTCCCACCCGAACACCCGCACGCCGTCCGGGCCGCGGGGCCGTTTTCCATGCTCCTCACACTGGGAGCTGACCAAACAGAAAAACCAAATACCGCTCAATGAACACCGCCTCCGACACCATCGACCTCACGCACTTCGACGTACGCGTCATCCCCTGCCGTCAGAAACATAGCATGATATTCCAGCGCTGGGCGGATCTGCCGGTCGGTGACTTTTTCGTCCTCATCAACGATCACGATCCCGTCCCGCTGTACTACCAGTTCGCAGTTCAATTTCCGGGAGCATTCACGTGGTCCTACCTCATGACCGGTCCGGATGAGTTCCGCGTGAAAATCACCCGCGTCGCTCCGTCGCCGGAGAAACCCGCCATCCCGCCCCCGGACCGCTCCATCGCGGTCCCCGCATCCGATAATCCACTACTCCTCGATGCCCGCGGACTCGAACCGCCCGAGCCATTGATGCGCATCCTCGCCGCCGCCGAAACCCTTCCTTCCGGCGGAACGCTTCGCGCGCAAACGGACCGGCAGCCGGTGCACCTCTTCCCGGAATTGACGGCCAGAAATATCGCGCACCTCTGCCAACAAGCCCCCGATGGCTCTTGGATCACAACCCTCACGCGTGGTTGATTCCCGGGTCGCGCCCGCTCCCCGCGCCCTGCCCCTCGTCGGAGGGGCGCGGCTTCCACTCGCGTTCATCGCACTGGGCCTCTTCGCGCTCGGAACTGGTTTGCTCTGGCTGGTGCTGGATGGATCGCTGATCCATCTCCCCTACCTGCATCCGCGGGTCGTGGCTTGCGTTCACCTCTGGCTTCCCGGGTTTCTCCTGAGCGCCGCGATCGGCGCTCTGTACCAATTGATGCCGGTCGTACTGGGAACTCCACTACAAGCGGCATCGTCCGCCCTGTGGGTTCATTTCGGCGCGCATGCCACCGGGGTGACGGCCATGGTGATCGGGTTCTTCCACGGTCGCTTCGACTGGGTCGCCGCCGGCGGAAGCCTCGTGGCCGCTGGCGCCTTCTTCCTCTTCTTCACAGTACTGACGACTTTCATGAAAGCCTCGCGGCGCGACGTCGCCGCGTGGAGTTTTCCCCTCGCGACCGGCTGGCTCGCGCTGACCGTCTCCGCAGGCCTCGCACTGGCGAGCAACCGCCATGCCACGTGGCTTCCGCTCTCCGCCGTCGATCTGCTCCACGCGCACGCCCACCTCGGACTCGCCGGCTTTTTTCTCACTTTGCTCCAGGGGACCACTTTTCAACTCGTCCCCATGTTCACGATGGGCGAGCCCAGGCGCGGACGGCTCGCATGGTGCGGACTGCTCGCCACGCAAACCGGTCTTCCGGTGCTTGCCGCAGGGTTCGCGCTCGACCTCCCTTTCGGGGCCGTGACTGGCGCGGTCATTCTGCTCATCGGAGTTGTCTGCACGCTTTCCGCTCTCCGCGCGACGCTCCGCACGAGACGCCGCCGGGCCCTCGAACCAGGTCTGAAGGCGTTTGTCTCCGGTTTTTGGTTACTCGCGATCGCCGCCGCGGGCGGAGTCGTTCTCCTGCTCGCCTCGCTGGATTCGACCGCGGGGCCAAAGGCGATCACCGCCTACGGTATCGCGCTCATCGCGGGGGCGCTGAGCCTGTGCATCCTCGGCATGTTGTGCAAAATCATCCCGTTCCTTGTCTGGATGCGCGCCTACGGCCCCAAGGTCGGAAAACAAACGGTCCCCCTCGCAACTTCACTCGCCTCAAAACGTCTCGAAGCCGCCTGGTTCTACTCACACGTGGGCGCGATCGGAATACTTGTGCCGGGGATACTGCTGTCTTCCCGCGCGCTGACCTTGCTTGGAGCGACGTTTCTCGCGGGTGCTGTCGGCGCATTTCTCGTCAACGTCGTTCGCATCCTCCGACACCTCAGGAACCGGTGACGCAAACATTCTCCCTCTATGAACACGCCTGTTGAAAACACCGTCCTCGTCGAAACGATCCGCTCCGCTCTTCGCGACGTTTACGACCCTGAATTCGGTGTGAGCATCGAAGACATGGGATTGATCTACGACATCTCCGT
>Ga0164241_10001313_pt1 | contig 31732 bp, 21 predicted proteins | sample OricomyardsoilBY_FD_108780 | JGI IMG/M metagenome (GOLD analysis project Ga0164241, IMG submission 108780) | Backyard soil microbial communities from Emeryville, California, USA - Original compost - Back yard soil (BY) | ecosystem: Environmental > Terrestrial > Soil > Unclassified | place: USA... | reverse complement strand
AGGAACACGCCCGGCCATCAAGGGCTGCCGCGGCTGTTCGCATGTTCGAGTTTGCAAGGAGACCAAAATGCCCAAGCTCAAGACGAAGAGCGGTGTAAAAAAGCGCTTCAAGTTCACCGCCACCGGCAAGGTGAAGCACGGCGTCGCCGGCAAGCGCCACCGCCTGATTTCGCATAACGCGAAGTATATCCGGACCAACCGCGGCACTTCGGTGCTGTCGGATGCCGATGTTGCTCACGTGCGCCTGTGGGCGCCGTACGGCCTGAAGTAAGGGAGTCCGGATAAATGGCACGAGTCAAACGGGGTGTTACCACCCGCGCAAAGCACAAGAATATTCTCGAACAGGCGAAGGGCTATCGCGGTCGTCGCAAGAACACGATCCGCGTTGCTCGCCAGGCCGTCGAAAAGGCCGGTCAGTACGCCTATCGCGACCGCAAGGTTAAGAAGCGCACTTTCCGTGGCCTGTGGATCCAGCGCATCAACGCCGGCGTCCGCGCCGAGGGCCTGACCTATTCGCAGTTCATGCACGGGCTGAAGCTCGCCGGCATCGAACTCGACCGGAAGGTCCTGGCCGACATCGCGATGCACGAAGGCGAGGCGTTTACCGCCATCGTCGCGCAGGCGAAGGCGGCTCTGCCCCAGGCCGCCTGAGGCGACCTGTAGCGAGACGAAAACGGGGCGCTGGTGGTGACACCGGCGCCCTTTTTCTTTGCCCCGCCCCCGGCTAGAGCCTGCCCCCAAGTTTCATGAGGTTTGCATGACCACCGATCTAGACCAGCTCCGGGCCGATTTGCTCGGCTCCATCGACGCCGCCGCCGGGCTCGAAGCGATCGAGGCGCTGCGCGTCCATGCGCTGGGCAAGCAGGGGGCGATTACCGGGCTGCTCAAGACGCTGGGCGGGATGAGTCCCGAGGAGCGGCAGGAGACGGGGCCGCGCATCCATGGGCTTCGCGAAGCGGTGACCGAGGCGCTGGGTGCGCGCAAGGCGGCGCTGGAGCGGCTGGCGATGGACGCACGGCTGGCGAGCGAGACGCTCGACATGACGCTGCCCGCCGATGGCATCACGACCGGCAGCGTGCATCCGGTGAGCCAGGTGATGGACGAATTGGCGGAGATTTTCGCCGATCTGGGGTTCGCGGTCGCTTCGGGCCCCGAGATCGAGGACGACTGGCACAATTTCACTGCGCTCAACATTCCCGACACGCACCCGGCGCGGGCGATGCACGACACTTTCTATATGTCTCCCTCTCCCCGCTTGCGGGGAGCATCGGGTGAAGACAGCCCCCGGCTGTCTTCAGATCGCGCGGGGCGCGATCGGCCCGATGCTGGTCGGGGAGAGGGGCAGTCAGCCTCCGGCGATTCGCTCGCGGATATGCCCCTCTCCCCAGCCCTCTCCCCTGAAGGGGAGAGGGAGCAGAAGAAGATGCTGCTGCGCACGCATACCTCGCCAGTGCAGATCCGCGCGATGAAGGCGACCGGCGGCAATGCGCCGCTGCGCATCATCGCGCCGGGCCGCACCTATCGCAGCGACAGCGATGCGACTCACACGCCGATGTTCCATCAGGTCGAGGGGCTGGTGATCGACAAGGGCATCACCCTCGGCCATTTGAAATGGACGCTGGAGACCTTCCTCAAGGCATTCTTCGAGCGCGACGATGTCGTCCTGCGCCTTCGCCCGAGCTATTTCCCCTTCACCGAGCCCGGCGCGGAGGTCGATGTCGGCTACAGCCTCGTCAACGGCAAGCGCGTGATTGGCGGCAGCGAAGGCTGGATGGAAGTGCTGGGCAGCGGCATGGTCCATCGCAGCGTGATCGCGGCGGGCGGCTATGATCCCGACCAATGGCAGGGCTTCGCGTTCGGCTGCGGGATCGATCGCCTCGCGATGCTCAAATACGGGATGGACGATCTGCGCGCTTTCTTCGACGGCGATATCCGCTGGCTCAAACATTACGGCTTCTCGGCGCTCGACGTGCCCACGCTCAGCGGGGGAGTAGGCGCATGAAGTTCGCACCTGTTAACTGGGCCCCGGCCTGCGCCGGGGCACGAAAGGGCTCATTATGAAATTCACCCTTTCGTGGCTGAAGGAGCACCTGGAAACCAGCGCCTCGCTCGACGCGGTGACCGAGGCGCTGACTCGCATCGGGCTCGAAGTCGAAGGCGTCGAGAATCCCGGCGAGAAGCTCGCGGCGTTCCGCGTGGCGAAGGTGCTCACCGCCGCACCGCATCCTCAGGCGGACAAGTTGCAAGTGCTGACCGTGGATGCCGGTGACGGCAATCCGCTCCAGGTCGTGTGCGGCGCGCCCAATGCGCGCGCGGGGCTTGTCGGCGTGTTCGGCAGCGCCGGGGCAGTGGTGCCGGCGAATGGCATGGTGCTCAAGGTCGCCAAGATCCGCGATGTCGAATCGAACGGCATGATGTGTTCGTCGCGCGAGCTGGAGCTTGGCGACGATCATGACGGCATCATCGAGTTGCCCGCCGATGCGCCGATCGGGACGGCCTTCCCCGATTATGCCGGGCTCAACGATCCTGTCATCGACGTGTCGATCACGCCCAACCGGCAGGATTGCATGGGCGTGCGCGGCATCGCGCGCGATCTGGCGGCGGCGGGGCTGGGGAGCCTCAAGCCCCTCGCCGCGGTGTATCGGATGGATGCGGTGACTCCGGTCGCGGGCGAAGGTCCGGGTCCGGATGTGCGCACCGACGATACCGAGGGTTGCCCGGCATTCTATGGCCAGGCGGTCTGCGGCGTGAAGAACGGCGCGGCGCCCGACTGGATGGCGAGCAAGCTCAAGGCGATCGGGCAGAAGCCGATCTCGGTGCTGGTCGACATCACCAATTTCGTCTCGATCGATCTGGGGCGGCCGCTCCACGTCTATGACACGGCCAAGCTGAGCGGCGGCCTCGTCGCGCGCAAGGCAGTGGACGGCGAGCAGGTGCTGGCGCTCAACGGCAAGACTTACACGCTCGACGCGACCATGACCGTGATCGCCGACGATGCGGGCGTCCACGATATCGGCGGCGTGATGGGTGGCGAGCATTCGGGCGTGTCGGACATGACCACCGACGTCATCATCGAATGCGCCTATTTCGATCCCGATCATATCGCGCGGACCGGCCAGAAGCTGCAATTGACCAGCGACGCGCGTCAGCGCTTCGAGCGCGGCGTCGATCCTGCGTTCCTTGACGATGGTCTTGCGATCGCGACGACATTGGTGCTCGGCCATTGCGGTGGCACCGCGAGCGGCGTCACTCGTTCGGGTGCGGCTCCGTTGGCGGCCAGGACCTTCGTCTATGATCCAGCGCGCGCGGAGACCCTGGGCGGCCTCGCCGTGGCCGAGGCTGAGCAGAAGGCGATCCTCGAACGGCTGGGCTTCGGCGTGGCCGCCGACTGGACCGTGACCGTGCCGAGCTGGCGCCGCGATGTCGAGGGCCCGGCGGATATCGTCGAGGAAATCATCCGCATGGCCGGGATCGACACTGTCCCCTCGACGCCCTTGCCGCGCGCCCCCGGAGTGGCGAAGCCGACCGCGACCGCAGAGCAGAAGCTGGAGCGCAAGGCGCGGCGGACCGCGGCGGCGCGAGGGCTCAACGAAGCGGTGACGTGGAGCTTCATTTCGGACAGTGAAGCCGCGCCGTTCGGCGGCGGGGCATGGAACCTCGCCAATCCGATCAGCGAAGACCTCAAGGTCATGCGCCCCTCGCTGCTGCCGGGCTTGCTCGCGGCAGCCGGGCGCAACCTCAAGCGCGGTGCTGCAAGCGTGCGGCTGTTCGAGATCGGGCGGCGCTACCTCGCGGACGCGGAGCGCCCGACCTTGGGTATCGTCCTTGCGGGCGCAAAATCCGCGCGCGGCTGGCAGGCAGGCAAGGCCCGGCCTTTCGGCGCTTTCGATGCCAAGGCCGAGGCGGTGGCATTGCTCGAAGCGGCGGGGGCGCCGGTCGCGAATTTGCAGGTCATGGGCGATGCGGGCGATGTCTATCATCCCGGCCAGTCGGGCACGCTGCGGCTGGGGCCGAAGACCGTCCTCGCGGCGTTCGGGATGGTGCATCCTTCGGTGCTCAAGGCCTTCGATCTCGACGGTGATGTCGCCGCGGTCGAACTCTATCTCGACGCGATCCCGGCCAAGCGCGGCGCCGACAAGCATGGGGGCTTCATGCGCCCGGCCTATACGCCCCCGGCGCTCCAGCCGGTGACGCGCGACTTCGCCTTCCTGGTGCCCGAGGCGCTGGCTGCGGGCGATCTGGTGCGTACGGTGAAAGGCGCCGACAAGGCGGCGATCGTCGAGGCGCGGCTATTCGATCTGTTCGTCGGCACCGGCGTTCCCGAGGGGCAAAAGTCGCTCGCAATCGAAGTGACGATGCAGCCGGGCGACAAGAGCTTCACCGATGAGGAGCTGAAGGCGGTGGCCGACAAGGTGGTCGCGGCGGCGGCGAAGCTGGGCGCGGTGTTGCGGGGATGAAAATCGACCGGTTTCTTGAGGGCTTCACCGCGCTCGATGACTATCCGGGTGACACCCCGGCATCGATCCTGTTGCCCGGCTATTCGATCCGTTCGAACGGCATGAGCGCTTCACGCTGCATCCATGCCGAACTGCGGCTAACCGGGCTCGGTAGCGCCGGCGGTGGCGGTTCGGTCATCGCGCGTGATGAGGGCGACGATGATGAGGATGATCTCGACTCCCGGAAATAATGCCCGTCACGCTGGCCTTGTGCGGCACTCGCTCGCGGAGAATGCACCGTCAAATGCCGGAATCGAACACCTAGAGCCAGTCGAATTCCGCCCAGCCCTTCGCCTTCGCCAGCGCCGTCAGCGGCCCATGCGCATTGACCGCGAACGCCTCGTCCGCCCATTCGAGCATCGGCGCGTCGGAGACGTGATCCGAATAGGCGCGGATATGCGCCCCGCCGCGCTCGATCCCCTCGCGCGACAGCCAATCGAGAATCATGCGGAGCTTTGCGGCTCCGTAACAGTTCTCGCCTTCGAGCTTGGCAAGGACACGCCCCTGCGCATCGCGTTTCGCACCCGTGGCGATCACATCGCCAATCCCCAGCCGCGCGGCGATCGCGACGGCGTAATAGCCGTGCGACGCCGTCGCCATCACGATCCGGTAGCCCTCGGCCCGGTCCGAAGCGATCCGCGCGCGCGCGGCGTCAAGCACGCCGGCCGCCGCGATCCGGTCGGCAAATTCATCCGCCAGCGCCGCCATCGCGGCGGGCGACAGGCTGTTCCCCAGCATCAGCCGCTGACTGATCTCCTTGAGCCGCGCGCGGCCGACGAGCCCAAGCGTATAGCCCACGCCCGCAATCCCGGCGGCAGGCAGCAGGGCCAGCCGCCACGGCGCGCGGGCGCGCGCGGCGTGGATCAGGAACGGCGTCCAGGTGGGCGCGCGGGTGATCGTCTTGTCCATGTCGTAGATGGCGAGCAGCTGCATTGACTCATGTAAGTCGCCAAGCGCTTGCCGTGCCACCCCAAATCGCGGCAAGGTGCGCATGATGAGCGCCCATGCCGATTTCAGCCGAGCCGATACTGGCGGGACGCTCAGCTTCACCGGCGATTTGTCGCTCGCCCGGATCGGCGATCTGCCCGCGCGGCTCGCCGCGGTGAGCGATGACGTCAAGACGCTCGATCTCAGCCAGATCGACCGGATCGATACCGTCGGCGCCTGGGTGATCCACCGCTTCGCGCGCGATCACGGCGCCACGGTCGAGGGGCTGGGCGAGGACGCCCAATATCTGTTCGATCAGGTCGCCGCCGCCGAGCAGCCAGTCGCGCTGCGCGATCCGCCGCAGGATCCGTTCCAGCGCGTCGTCGGCGAAGTCGGCGATGCCGTGGTCCAGGCGGGGCATACGCTCTACGGCCTGCTCGGCTTTCTCGGTGCGACGATCATCGCCTTCGCCAATGTCGCGCTCCACCCGCGCCGCTTCCGCTTCAACGCCACTGTCCACCGCTTCGAAGTCGTCGGGGTCTCCGCGCTCGGCATTATCGGTCTGATGAGCTTCCTGATCGGCATCGTCATCGCCCAGCAGGGCGCGGTGCAGCTCCGCCAGTTCGGCGCGGAGATCTTCACGATCAACCTGGTCGGCCGCATTACGCTCCGCGAACTCGGGGTGCTGATGACTGCGATCATGGTCGCCGGGCGCTCGGGCTCGGCCTTCGCCGCGCAGATCGGCACGATGAAGCTCACCGAAGAGATCGACGCGATGCGCACGATCGGGGTCTCGCCGATCGAGGCCTTGGTGTTGCCGCGCACGATCTCGGTGGTGCTGATGATGCCGCTGCTTGGTTTCTATTCCTCGCTGGTGGGGATCATCGGCGGCTGCCTGCTCTGCTGGGTCGCGCTCGATATCCCGCCGATCACGTTCGTCCAGAAGATCCGCGAAGTCGTGCCGCTCACTGATTTGTGGGTCGGGCTGATCAAGGCGCCCGTGTTCGGCGCGATCATCGCCATCGCCGGCTGCTATCAGGGCATGCTGGTCGAGAACGACGCCGAACAGGTCGGCCACCGCACCACCACCGCCGTCGTCCAGGCGATCTTCCTCGTGATCGTCGTCGACGCCTTTTTCGCGGTGTTTTTCGAGCAAATCGGATGGCTCTGAACCGCGCGCCCCGTTCCGAGGAGCCCGTCATCCGCGTGCGGGGGCTGCGCAACACTTTTGGCGAGGCAGTGATTCACGACGATCTCGACCTCGATGTGCGCCCCGGCGAAATCCTTGGCGTGGTCGGCGGATCGGGCACCGGCAAATCGGTGCTGATGCGCTCGATCATCGGGCTCCAGCCTCCGGCGGCGGGCAGCATCGAGGTGTTCGGCGAGAACACGATCGGCCGCGAGGAAACCGAAGCGGTCGATATCCGCAAGCGCTGGGGCATATTGTTCCAGGGCGGTGCGCTGTTCTCGACGCTCACTGTCTCCGAAAACGTCCAGGTGCCGCTCAAGGAATTCTATCCCGGGCTCGACGAGCAGCTGCTGCAGGAGATCGCCGGCTACAAGGTCGTGATGAGCGGCCTCGCCCCCGATGCCGGCCCCAAATACCCCGCCGAACTGTCGGGCGGCATGAAGAAGCGCGCCGGCCTCGCCCGCGCGCTCGCGCTCGATCCGGAATTGCTGTTCCTCGACGAGCCGACCGCGGGCCTCGATCCGATCGGCGCCGCCGCGTTCGACGAGTTGACCGCGTCGCTCCAGAAGACGCTGGGGCTCACTGTCTTCCTGATCACGCACGATCTCGACACGCTCTACGCCATTTGCGATCGGGTCGCGGTGCTGGCCGACCAGCGCGTGATCGCAGTGGGGACGATCCCCGAGCTGCTCGCTTTGGATCATCCCTGGATCCAGGAATATTTCAACGGCCCGCGTGGCCGCAACGCAGTCAAGGCCGCCGATCCCCCGCGTATGCCGGGTCGGACGAGGAAGAGAGGTTCCTGATGGAAACGAGATCGAACCACGTCCTGGTCGGCGCCGTCGTCCTGATCCTGCTCGCGGTGCTCGCGCTGTTCACCGTGTGGCTGGCGCGCGTCAGCACCGGATCGGACCGCGAATACGACATCTTCTTCAAGCAATCGGTCGACGGGCTCAGCCCCGGTTCGCAGGTCACGTTTTCGGGGGTGCCATCGGGCCAGGTGAAGGAAATCGCCTTCTGGACCGATCCGGCGTTCGTCCGCGTCCGCATCACGGTCAAGTCCGATGTGCCGATCCTTCAGGGCACCACCGCCGCGATCATCGGCAGCTTCACCGGCCCCAGCACGGTCCAGCTCGACGGCGCGGTCAAGGATGCCCCGCCGATCGTCTGCCCGCGCGAGAACCCCAAATCGGCCTGCCCACTCGGCGTCCCCGTCATCCCCGCAAAGACCAGCGGGCTCGGCGCGCTGCTCAATTCGGCGCCGAAGCTGCTCGAGCGCCTCTCGACGCTGACCGAGCGGCTGACTCAGCTGATCGGCGATAAGAACCAGGTGTCGATCGCCGGCATCCTCGACAATACCAACCGGCTGACCAAGGCGCTCGCCGATCGCGGGCCCGAGATCGCCGCGACGCTCGCCGAGACCCGGACGATGCTGCAAAAGGCCGGGGTTGCCGCCGAACAGATCGGCCAGCTCGCCGCGACCACAAACGGCGTGCTGTCCGAAGACATCAAGCCGACGATCCAGAACCTCAATCGCGCCATCGCCTCGGCGCAGCACAGCATGGAGACGCTCGACGCGACGATCGGCGATGCGCGCCCGGGCCTCCAGGCGTTCTCGCGCAAGACCGTGCCCGAGATCGGCCAGCTGATCCAGGACCTGCGCCAGATGTCGCAGGCGCTCGCGTCGGTCGCCGAGAAGCTCGATCAGGGCGGCGCGACCGGACTGCTCGGGCCGCCCAAGCTGCCCGATTACGATCCCAAGGGAGCACCCCGCAAATGACCGCGCGCCCGATCCTCGCCATGCTGCTGGCGCTTCCGCTCGCCGCCTGCATCTCGTTCGGCGGGGGCAAGCCCCCCGCGTCGCTGCTCACCCTCACCTCAGCCGTCGCGCTGCCGGTGGGCGAGACGCGGAGCTCGGCCGACGCCGCGACGATCACCATCGGCGTGCCGGTGGTGCCGCAGGAGCTGTCCGCGCCGCGCGTCCCTGTCCATCAGGGCGGCACCGCGGTGGCGTACGTCAAGGATGCGGTCTGGGTCGAACCGCCCTCGCGGCTCTTCGCCCGGCTGGTCGCCGACACGGTGAGCGTCCGCACCGGCCGCGTCGTGCTTTCCCACCGCCAGTCGCAAGTGGATCCGGGCGCGCAACTGACCGGCGAGCTGCGCATGTTCGGCATCGACGCCGATCGCGGCGAAGCGGTGGTGATCTATGACGCGGTACTAATGCGCGGCGACAAGACGGTGTTCGAAAAGCGCCGCTTCGAAGCGCGCGTGCCGGTAAGCCCGATCGAGGCGGGCCCGGTGGGCGTGGCGCTCAACCAGGCGGCGAACCAGGTCGCGGCGAACGTGGCGGATTGGGTGGGGAAGTAAGGCGCCCTGTCACCCGGCCTCACCCCGGCGCGCGGCGGATCGGAGCCTCCGCGTTGCAGATGTCGATCCCGCCCATCTTCACGCCGAAGAACTCCTCGGGCCGGTTCTCGCGCATCGCGATCCACGCGGTGAAGCGCGGATTGTCGGTTGCGCGGTACTGGAAATGCGGGCGCTCATCCTCGGGGAACTGGGTCGCCAGCCGCACCGACAGGATCTCCATCCCGCTCGTGCCTTCCTCGTAGAAGCCCAGCCGCCCGGTGCCGCGCGGCAGGCTCGACAACCATTGCATGCCCTCGATCACGCGGCCGACCATCGCCATGTTGCGGTCGAGATGGCGCGGCGGACTGCCGATGACGGTGTAAAGCTCGGCCCCGCTTCCGGTGCTCGGCGCGACCCCGCGCGCGACGCCGACCGCGCCATAGCAATGCGGCAGCCAACTGGTCTTGCCGTCGGTCGCCAGGCTCCAGCCATCGGCGCTATGCCCGGTCCTGACCGCATAAGGATCGGTCCGCGCGAGCGTGGTCACGCCGTCATAGCCGCGCGTCTCGAATTCGGGCGGCGGGTTCTCGATCACCAGCGGCGGCAGCGGCTTCTCGCTGCCCCATTGCGTGACGTAATTGTCCTGCACCCGCACTACCGAGGTGCCGTCCCACCAATGCGCCTCAGCCAGCTTGCGGAGATTGACGACATGCGCGGGGGCATAGCGCGGGGCGAGCCGGATAAAGACCTGATTGCCCGAGCGCAGCGTGATGACGAGGATTTCATTGTCGGGAATCGGCCGCCAATCCTCGGCGGCGGCGTCCCACGGATTGGCGGTCTGGGCGGCGGTCTGGGCAATGGCCGGCGCAGTCAGGGCGACGGGCGAGGCGGCGAGCGCGATCAGCGCGATCATGGGCTTGAGCATGGCGCGAAACTGGCACGCGCCGCGCCGCTTGCCTAGCTCCGTTAGAGCCTTTAGGGGCATCGCCTTCCAGAGCATGCGGAGCGGTGGCCGAGTGGTCGAAGGCGCTCGCCTGGAAAGTGAGTATACGTCAAAAGCGTATCGAGGGTTCGAATCCCTCCCGCTCCGCCAGTTCTTGTTTTCGGGCCTCGCATAAGCTCGGGGCGGCCGTTCGGCCTTGCGAACCCTGTCGGGTCGAACTGTCTCCGCTTCGCTCCGCCAGCCCTGTCGTCACAATATTCTTGTTTCTTGAGACAGTTAACACCAGCTGCCGCTGCTAGCTGTATCAGCTCGTGCCATCCAATCTCAATCTACCCGGTCAATAGGGACTGATAACACTGTTCCGGACGACAAGGCCGGTGTTGGCGCGTGCCTGCTGCTCCAGCGTCGCCGGCCGTTCCTTGTAGATCTGCATCATTGCATCGAAGTTCACGACGCGCAGGATCTTGTCGAGCCCGCCATAGGCCAGCCGGGATCCCGACGGATCGAACGTCACCCACCAGATCGTGCCGTCGTGCCCGCGCAGGCTCCCCCATCGCCGCATCGTTCGCGAATCATAGAGCTCCACGCTTGGGCCGACGCCCCCCGCGGCGATCAGATGATATTTGGGATTGTACGACACGCTGTTGATCGTCGGATTGACGCGCGCATCGGCGGCGTCCTCCTTCGAGGTACCGGTCTTGCGGTCCTCGCCGGTGCCGCCCCAGACGCTGTCGCGCGGCGACCAGAGCCCGACGCGGCCGTCCGAATTGCCCGAGACGATCGCGTGGATATCCCGCGCGATGCTGAGGCTCCAGACGTTGAGCTCGCCCTGATTGACGTTGGTGATCCGCTCCTTCGCAGTCAGGCTGTCCATGTCGTACAGCGTCACCCGGGCGCGCGAATCGCCCGCGGCGATCCGATTGGTGCGATCGTCGCACGCCAGCGCGTAGACGCTGTCCTCCAGCGGCGGGGTTGCGTTGGTCTGCGACCAATCGGCCGTGCTCCAGCGGCGGATCTGTGAGGTTTCCTCTCCTTCGCCGGTGGAGCTGCTTGAAAAAAGGGATTTGCTTGCGCGATCGAAGCAGAGACCCCAAACCCAACTTCCCTGATTCAGCCGCGCCGCGCGCTGCCACGCCGTCCCGCTGCGTTGCCAGACATGGACGAAATGCTTGCTTCCGGCGGCGGCGACCCATCGCCCGTCGGGGCTGAAGGCGATCCCGTCGATCGCTTCTTCGGAGAGTTGCGGGTCGAGCGTCTGCGTCAGCCTGTAATTGCGGTCCCAGATCCGGATGCGGCCGTCATTGCCTTCGCCGCTCGCCGCCAGATAAGCGCCGCTGGCGTCGAATGCCGCAACTCCGACCGACGCGCCGTCATTCCACAGCCGCTTCAGGACGGGCGTTCCGGTAACCGAAAATGCGGTCCAGCCGGTTTCACCCGCCATGTAGACGCCGCCCTCGAACGACGGCGCGGCAACCGAACGAATAATGCCCTGTTCAGGGGTGAACCGATTGAGCAGCCGGCCGTCCCGATCGTCCCACAGATCGACGCCGCCATCCGACGCGCCGGAAACCAGCAGCTTGCCGTCGTCGCTATAGGCAAGCGCGAAGATCGTGCCTTCGTTGCCGTTCAGCGTCACCACTGTTTCGGCCGAGGTCTTGTTTTTCTCGCCCTTTGTCTCCTCGCCCATTTCCCAGATACGGATGGTGCGATCATAGCCGCCGGTCGCGACACGCTTTCCGTCCGGGTTGAAGGCAATGGCGAAGACCGAGTCCTTGTGTCCGCCCAATTGGTCGATCGGCGCCGCCGCGTGGCGGCGATAGGGGGCGGACGACGCATAATCCGGACCCGCCAGATCCGACACGCGCCAGATTCGGCCTACGAAATCGCCACCGGCCGAGCCCAGCAGCCTGCCGTCGGGACTGAACGCAATGCCATGGACATCGGGATCGTGGGTCTTGTCCATTTCCCAGATCAGCTTGGGGGCGGGAGTGGATAGATCCCAGAGCGCCAGCTTGCCGTCCTCGCCGCAGGTCGCGATCCAATCCCGCGCGGGATCGAACGCCATCGCCGGGATGCGCTTCGAATGCCGGCCCAGCGTGTCGTCGCCCATCGTCAGTTCGCGAAACGCGCCGGGCGCGACGCCCTTTCGCAGCTGCCACACGCCCACGCGAAAAACATGACCCTCCCTTTCGGGCCAGGCGACCGCGATGCGGCGGCTATCGCCGTGCGCCGCTTCGATCGTGATCGCATTCGGCATTCCCGCGCTGGCGGGCAGGTCGATCCGCCAAAGCTGCCGGCCGTCGCCGGTGCTGCTGACGATGACCGACTTGGTCCCGCCCGAGGCCGCTGCATCGACCGTCGCGGCGAGCGCGCCGTCATGGCTGATCGCCGCGGCCTCTGACCGCTGCCGATCGGCCGCCAGTTGCGGCGAACGCGCGATGAAGCGCACGCCGCCCAACTGGGCCTGGATCAGCAGTTCGCGTGTGGCCTTGCCATCGCGGTAGACCAGCGATTCCGCCGCCGCCATCTCGGCTCGGGCATAATCCTTCTGCGCCAGCGCGGCCTGGGCCTGGGCGACGAACAAGTCCGCTTTCACGATCCCGTTCTGGCGAACCAATCCGAAGATCACGAGCCCGGCGATCACGAACATCACGGTCGCCGCGACCGCCACCTGGCTGATCAACCGGCGCCGTTGCGCCTCCGCATCGCGCCGCCGCAACTGATCATATTCGACGCGCAGCATCCCCGCCGCGATCTTGAGCAATGCATTATTGCGCCCATCGCCTTCGGGCCGCGCATCGGCCGCGACCGGCACGAAGGCGGGACCGAGGCTCGATCCGTCCTCGTCCTCGGTGGCGGAAAGCGCAGGCGGAAAGCATTCGAGATGCGCCTTGCCGGGGATGCCCGCCACATCGGGCTCGCCTCCGGCAATGATCGTCAGAATGTTCTGGCTGCGGCCCTGGCGGCGAAACTCCTGAATTTCCTCGCCAACCCAGCGGCTCTTCGCCGCATCGGGCGAACAGACGACAATCAGATATTCCGAATCGCGCAGTTTCGCCTTGATTTCGGTGCTGAGATCATGACCGGCGGCCATTTCCTCCCGATCACGAAAGATCGGGCTCAGTTTCTTGACAGGTTCGCCACTTGCCGTCGCCGCGCCGCTCAGTCCCGCTGGAATCCTGTAAGATTCAAGCGTGTTGTGAAGCCACTTCGCGAGTTCCTTGTCGCGGTAGTTGTAGCTGATAAAACCCTTGTAGCGATATGCCGCAGGCGCAGCGCCTTCTCCGTTATCGGACATCAGCCCCCCCAGATGAAAGATAAACTCACCCAGGATGCCGAACAGCGGGAATCCCAACTTACGCGATGCTTGCACTGTCGCGCAGCAGAATCAAGACTGGATGCGTCGGCCGAATCTTGATTAACCTGCATCTGCCGCCCAGCGGGGGGCGGGCATCGGCGGGGGGGCGTCAACGGATGGATCGATCGGATCGCGAATTGGGCATGGACCGGCCCATTGTCCGTCGCGACTTTTTGCAGGGTGCCGTGATCGGCGCGGCTGGCCTCGCCGCGGCGACGCTGGGTGATGCGGCGCATGCGCTTGGCGGCCCGGCGGCGGCCGGGGAGTATCCACCCGCGCGCCAGGGTATGCGCGGCAGCCATCCCGGTTCGTTCGAGGCTGCGCACGCGCTCCGCGACGGCATGCCCGCGGCGCTGGAAAGCGCGGCCGAGTCCGGCGAGGAACGCTATGATCTGGTCGTGGTCGGCGGCGGCATCAGCGGACTCTCGGCGGCCTGGTTCTATCGCGCCGCACACCCCGATGCGCGTATCCTGATCATCGAGAATCATGACGATTTCGGGGGCCATGCCAAGCGCAACGAGATCACCATCGACGGGAGGCTGTTGTTGCTCAACGGCGGCACTCAGTTGATCGAAAGCCCAACCCCGTTCAGCCCGGTCGCCGCCCACCTGATGGCGCAACTGGGTGTCGATGCGGAGAAGCTGAGCGCCGAATGCGACGATCCCGCACTCTATGACAGGCTGGGGCTCAAGGACGGCAGCTTTTTCGACCGTGAGACCTTCGGCGCCGATCGGCTGGTCGCCGAGAATCTGCGCGAAGCGGCGGGGCTCACTGCCTTCCTCGAACAGGCGCCGCTGTCCGATGCCGCACGCCGGTCGGTGCGACGGATCGAGAAGGACGAGATCGACTATTTCCGCGGGATGCCCGAGCCGGCGAAGCGGGACCTGCTGTCGCGCATGTCCTATCTGGAATTTCTGACCAGTCATGTCGGCGCCGATCCGGAGGCGATCGCCTATTACCGGCGCAAGACCGATGTGCTGTGGGGTTGCGGGATCGATGCCGTCTCGGCGCTCGATTGCTGGGGCGTCGATTTGCCCGGTTTCCAGGGTCTGGGGCTGAAACGCATCGCGACGAGGCGGATGGGCTATACTCCCGCCGGCTTCGTCGCGACCGGCGGCTCGCCCACCTTCCATTTCCCCGACGGCAATGCCACGATCGCGCGGCTGCTCGTGCGCGGGCTGATCCCCGGCGCGATTCCGGGCAGCACCACGCGCGACATCGTCACTGCGCGCGTCGATTATGACGCGCTGGACCGCGCGGAGGGGCAGGTTCGCATCCGGCTGAACAGCATGGCGCTGCATGTCCGCAACGCACGGCTCGCCGGCAAGGACGCGGCCGAGATCTTCTATGGCGCGTCGAATGGCGAGGGGCGGCTGACCCGCGTGACGGCGCGAAACTGCGTGCTGGCGTGCTGGAACGCGATGATCCCGCATCTCTGCCCCGAATTGCCCGCCGCGCAGCAGGCGGCGCTGCACAAGATGGTGAAGACCCCGCTCGTCTACACCAGCGTCGGGCTGCGCAACTGGGAGGCCTTTGCGAAGCTCAAGGTGAAGAGCGTCTATTCGCCAAGCGGCTACCATTCGCTGTTCGAGCTCAACGAGCCCGTGAATATCGGCGGCTATCACATGCCGCGCTCGCCCGCCGAGCCCACGCTGATCCGCATGCTGCGCACGCCCGCCAAACCCGGCCTGACCGAGCGCGAGCAGCACAAGGCCGGGCGCAGCGAACTCCTGCGGACCAGTTTCGAGACCTTCGAACGCGAGACGCGGCAGCAACTGGGGCGGATCCTCGGCCCCGGCGGCTTCGACCCCGCGCGCGACATCACCGCGATCATCGTCAACCGCTGGCCGCACGGCTATGCGCCCGAATATAACGCACTGATCGATGGCGACACGACTTCGGACAAGACGCCGAACCTGATCGGCAGGGTCCGCCGCGGCCGGATCGCGATCGCCAATTCGGACGCGGGCATGGCCGCCTATACCGATTCCGCAATCGACCAGGCGCACCGCGCCGTGACCGAACTGATCCAGGCATGACCGCGCTCCACACGGGCACGTTCGACGATCCGCTCAAGGGCTGGCCGAATGACGATCTGCTGATCACCGCGAAGAGCCGCGCCGACCTGAAAGCTGCGCACCCGCAGGCCTTTCGCGTGCTCGACTGGCCCGAACTGCGCGCGGCCTTCAAGCGGCACAACGACGCCGCGACCAAGGCGAAGCGCAAGAACCGGGTCCAGGGCGTTTCGGGTCTGGCGATCTCCGGCCCGGGGCTGATGGTGCTGGCGGTGGCCCCGTTGGCGGGCCCGAACGAGCCACGAATGCAATTCCTCGCGCTCGTGCTGATGTCGCTCGGCGGGCTTCTGGGCTTGCTCCATTGGACCGTCATGCGCGCCCAGCGCACCTGGCTGGGCCACCGCTATTGCGCCGAACGGCTGCGCCAGTTCCATTTCCAGTCGCTGGTCAGCAATCTCGATCTTGTCTCGCTGGCGATGACCGACGATCAGGCACTGGCGGAGCTCAGGCGAAAGCGAGTCACCTGGCTCTCCGACCTGGGGCTCGAAACCCCCGATCCGCGCTACCTTGTCCGCGACGTGATCGAGGATTCGACCGATGCCGCGCTCTGGCTGCGGCCCGAGTTTCGCGATGCCAAACCGCCCAGGGCGGACAAGGCGCAACTCGCACTCCTGTTCACCGCGCTCGAACGGCTGAGGATCGGGATCCAGTATGCCTATGCTCAGCGCAATCTGGGATCGGACATCTATTCCGCCCCGCTTCGCGCGAAGCTCCTGCGCTTCGTCGCCGATGGGGGCTTCATCGCCTCGCTCGCGGTGATGGCGATCGCGTGGGTGACCTTCATGTCCGGCACGCTGTTCCTGCACCTGTCACCCCTCGAATGGACGGGGATAATGGGCCTGATCAGTGCGGGCGGGCTCGTCGGCAAATCCCTACTCGAAGGGATGCAGGCGGAGGCGGACGTCGACCGCTACGTCACCTACGCAGAGTCGCTGAGCGAAGTGAAACGGCAATATGAACAACCTGCGATCAGCGCCAAGGTCGAGGCGCTCCGGCGACTCGAACTGCTGGCGTATCGCGAGATGCGGCATTTTCTGCGGACGCATCAAATGGCCCGATTCCTCGGCTGACAGCGGCAACGCGCGGACTCGGGGGCCGGGTCCGACCGCCAGCGGAGCGGCAGGATGCCGAACCATGTGACCCGCGACTTCGCCGCAACCTGAACCGGCGCGCGAGGCCGGGCCGCGCTAGACGGTTCGCGGCAACTCCAATGAATCCCACTTGTCATTAATTCACGGCTAAATTAATGGACCCAGCAGTTTGAAGTATGAGAGAGGCGTTGCCGCATGCCGAACGATGGTGTCGCACTAAGCTCCATCCTGGCGCATCATGCCCGGCAATCGCCCGGGCGCACGGCGCTGATCCTCGACGATATCTATATCGGCTATGACGAGCTCGACGCGCGTTCGAACCGGCGCGCGCGGATGCTGGCGGCGCATGGCGCGGGACAAGGCGATTTCGTCACGGTCGCGCTGCCCAATGGCCTCGAATTCTACGAAAGCATCTTTGCGATCTGGAAGCTCGGCGCGATTCCGAACATCGTCTCCGCCAAGCTCGCGCGTCCGGAGATGGAGGCGATCCTCGATATCGTCCGTCCTAGCCTGTTCATCGGCGCCGCACCCGATACAGGCATTCCCACGCTGGCGCCCGATCGGGGCACCCCGCAACGCTATTCGGCAGATCCGCTGCCCGAAGCCGTCTCGCCCAACTGGAAGGCGATGACGAGCGGCGGGTCGACCGGGCGGCCCAAGGTGATCGTGGATGCGATGCCCGCGCGCTGGGATCCCGCGAATGGCTTTCTGTGCCAGCAGCCCGGCGACACGATCCTCAATCCCGGCCCGCTCTATCACAATGCGCCGTTCCACTGCATCACCATGGCGATGTTCATGGGGGCGACAATCGTCGAGATGGGCCGGTTCGATGCCCTGCGGTCGCTGGAGTTGATCGAGGCGCACGGCGTCAATTGGGTGACGATGGTGCCGACGATGATGCACCGCATCTGGCGGCTGGGTCCGGACACGCTGTCGCGCTTCACGCTGCCCAGTCTCAGGATGATGCTTCACATGGCGGCGCCCTGCCCCGCCTGGCTCAAGGAAGCGTGGATCGGCTGGCTGGGAAGCGAGCGCGTCTGGGAATATTTCGGCACGACCGAGGGGACCGGATCGACGATCATCTCGGGCACCGAGTGGCTGGCCCATCGCGGCTCGGTGGGCCAGGTCCGCGACGGCTATGCGATGAAGATCCTCGATGCCGAAGGCGAGGAATGCGCGACCGGCGAAGTGGGCGAGATCTTCTTCCGTCCCGCGGGCGGCGTCGGCTCGACTTACCACTATCTGGGCAGCCCCAGCCGCCGCATCGGCGAATGGGAATCGCACGGCGATCTCGGGCGCGTCGACGCGGAGGGCTATGTCTACCTCTCCGACCGCCGCAACGACCTGATCATCTCGGGCGGCGCGAACATCTATCCGGCCGAAGTCGAGTCCGCGATCGAGGCGCATCCTGGGGTGCGGAGCAGTGCAGTGATCGGCTTGCCCGATGACGAGTGGGGCGCACGGGTCCATGCCATCGTCCAGCCAGTGGAGGGAACGACGCTCGACGAGGCCGACCTGCTGGCCTTCATCAAAGACGTGCTGACGGGTTACAAGATGCCGAAGGCGATCGAGTTCAGCGACGAACCGCTGCGCGACGAGGCCGGCAAGGTGCGCCGGGCGGCGCTGCGCGAGGCCCGGCTTTAGGACTTGTTGCGCTTATAGAGCGCATCGAACCCGCCCGCCATGAAGGTCACGAACCGGTCACGCACCGCCTCGAAATCGTCCGACGCGCAAAGGCCGTCGGAGAGCCTGTCGATGCGGCCGGTGCGCGACAGGATCAGCGAATAGGCGCCCGAGGTGAACTGGAAGGTCCAGAAGATATCCTCGCGCTTCGCATCGGGCAGCGCTTTCTCCAGCAGCGCGATCAGCCGCAGCACCACGGGGTCGAGCGAGCTGTCCATCATCTCCGCGCCATAGCCGGGGGCATTGGCCACCTGGCTGAAAATGCGGCCGAAATTGCGCCAGCCCTCGTCGCCATTGATATAGACGTCGAACGCGCTGTCATAATAGGCGCGCAGCACGCCCTCGGCGGTCACATCGTCGCCGGCCTCGGCTTCATAGGCGTCGAGCCCGGCGTTGCGGACCACCACCGCATATTCCATGCGGCGCTGAAACACCGCCTCGAACAGCGATTTCTTGCCGTCGAAATAATAATGGATCAGCGCCGGGTGGATCCCCATCCGGTCCGCCACATCCTTGATCGTCACGCCGAAATAACCGAGCTGCGCGAACAAATCCTCGCTGGTGTCGAGGATCGTCTTGACGGTTGCGGCCCGCTGCTCGGCGCGCTTGCGCCCCCCTTCGAGTTTCGGTGCTGCCATGATCGCCACGATGGGGCGCGCGCCCGACCGGGTCAAGCGACCCCCGTGTCAAAATTTCATTTAGCGCTAAATGAATGAACTTGACGGGTCGCACGGTCGGCGATAGCAAACCGGGAAGGTACGAAGAATCGCGAGGATTGGGTGAAGACCCTCCCGGGAGCGGCGTGATGGCGCCATTCCCGGCACGATGACCCGCGCCTTGTCGAAACAGACCGGGAGCCCGCCGGACAACAGGCGGGCCTATTGGGAGGGAAAACATGGTCGCGATTTCCAAGCTCATCACGTCCGCATCGGCGCTTGCCCTGATGACGGCCCTCGCGCCTGCCGCGTTCGCGCAGGAAACGGCGCCCACCGGCCAAGCTTCAGACGAGGTCCAATCCGACGAGGAGATCGTCGTCACCGGATCGAGCATCCGCGGCGTGCCGCCCACCGGCTCGAACCTGATCAGCCTCACCAAGGACGACATAAGGCTGGTCGGCGCGGCCACCACGCCCGAATTGCTCGCCAGCGTGCCGCAGCTCAATAGTTTCAACACCTCGCCCCGCGCCGCCGGGGGCGGGCCAGGCGCGTTCGCACCGGGCCTTCGCAGCCTGCCGGCATCCGCCACTCTGCCGCTGATGAACGGCCATCGGCTGGTCGGCGGCGCCACCAACCAGACCAATCCCGATTTTCCGTTCCTGCCCGATCTCGCCATTGAGCGGGTGGAGATCGTCGCCGATGGCGCATCGGCGGTCTATGGATCGGACGCAGTCGCGGGAGTGGTGAACTTCATCACCGTCAAGCGCTTCTCGGGCGTCCAGGCTTCGGTGCGCTACGGCATGGCCGACGATTTCGATGCGTTCAGCGCGAGCGCGCTGGCCGGGCATGACTGGGGCAGCGGGTCGATCGTCGCCGCGTATCAATATTCGGAGAACGGCCACATCACCGGCGGCGACCGCGATTACCGCGTGGTGGACTTCCGGCCCTACGGCGGCGTCGACACGCGCACGAACTTCTGTCCGGCGCCGAACCTGCTGGTCGATACGACCGCCTATGCGGTCAGCTACGCCGCACCCGCGCTGGCGCCGAATACCACCAACCTTTGCGACAATGGCCTGGTCACCGATCTGGTCCCCAAGTCGCGCCTGCATAGCGCCTATGTCACCGCGCATCAGGACGTAGGCGAGCACGTCACGCTCTGGGCCGAGCTTCTCTATTCGGACCGCAAGGACATTGTCCAGGCGCCGCCGCCGCCCGCCGCATCGGGCGTGGCGCTTTACAATATTCCCGGTTTCGCGGTGAATCCCTTCTTCCGCACGCCCCCGGGGTCCGGCGCGACGATCGAATACGCGCTGTTCCGGACCGACAATCTCTATGGCGCCGACCATATCGACAATACCTACCATGTCCGGACCGGCAACTCCTCGGCCGGAGTCGATATCGCGCTGGGCGGCGATCTGAAGCTGAGCGTCTATGGCACCTATGACTGGGCGACGAACGAATCCTATCTGCCGGCAGTCAATCCGGCGGCGTTGACCGCCGCGGGCGCCGCGAGCACCGCCGCCACGGCGCTCGATCCGTTCGGCAACGGCACCTCGCCCGCGGTGGCCGCCGCGATCACCGACTATGCCGGCGACCTGACCGACCGGCAGCGCACCTATCTCGGCGCGGTGCGGCTCGACGGCTCGCTGGCCGAGCTGCCCGGCGGTCCGCTGAAGATCGCGGTGGGCGCGGAGTATCGGCGCGAGACATTCCAACAGCGCGGCATCTATGGCGGCGCCCAGGTGCCCGAAGATCTGGGCCGCAATATCCAGTCGCTCTATGGCGAGGTGTACGTGCCCATCTTCGGCGCCGGCAACGAAGCGCCGCTGATGCGCAGCCTCGTACTGTCGGTGTCGGGCCGCTACGATCATTACAGCGATTTCGGAGCGACGACGAACCCGAAGATCGGGCTCAACTGGGAGCCGGTGGCCGGGCTCACGCTGCGCGGCAGCTATGGCCAGTCGTTCCGCGCACCGGGTCTTCGCGATGTCGGCGCGACCGTCGGCGCTTATTATCTCAGCGCCGCCGCAGTGGGCGGCAGCCTGTACCGCGATCCGGCGCGCGGCGCGGCGCAGGTCGATACGATCCTCGTGGTCGGCGGCAACAAGAGCCTGCAGCCCGAACAGGCCCGCACCTTCTCGTTCGGCGCCGATCTGCGCCCCGTCGCGCTGCCGAACTTCCACGCCAGCGTCACATTCTATGACATCCACTACACCAACGTCATCGCAACACCGGGCGGCAGCATCGCCTTCACCGACCCGACCTTCGCGTCGATCGTCTATCGCAATCCCAACCCGGCGTTGCTATCGAGCCTGCTGGCGCTCGGCGTGCCCGTGAATTTCGTGCCGGGCTCGCTGCCCGCGATCGGCAACGCGCTGGACTTCCGCCAGGGCAATTTCGGCGTGCGGGACACCAATGGCCTCGATTTCGACATCGGGTACAAGCAGCAGACCGGCTTCGGCACGCTCTTCGCCAGCGTGGCAGGCAATTATATCCTGAAGTTCGACACGCAACTGTCACCGACCGCCCCCAGCTCTGATCAGCTGGTCCTCGGCATCCCGAAGGCAACTCTGCGAGGCACGATCGGCGCGCAGATCGGCGTGGTGAGCGCGGTCGGCTTCGTCAATTACCGCGCCGGAGTCACCGGCCTGTACGGCACGCCCACCGGAACCGCGACCTACACCGCCAACCCCTATACCACGGTCGACCTGCGCGTGACGGTGGCGATCCCGAATACAGGCCTCACCAAGGGAACGTTGCTGTCGCTTCAAATCAACGATCTGTTCGACCGCACGCCGCCCTTCTTCCCTTCGACCGACGGGATTGGGGGAGCGTACAACCCGATCGGACGGTTCGTGGCGCTCAGCCTGCGGACCGGCTTCTGAGCGCATAAGCCTCGCGCCGCGGGAGGGATAAACCCACACCCTCCCGCGGTGCGAACCTGATCTGAGGCCGGAGCGCCCCTTTTATGACGTGTATTGCTTTCGATCCCGCCCTGCTGGCGCAGGTCGGTCCCGGGCTTCAGGCCTTTGTCGACAGCGGCGAGATCGCGGGCGTGGTGACGCTCACCTCGCGCCATGGCGAAATCGTCCAGTCCGCGGCGATTGGCTGGCGCGATATCGCGAGCCGCGCCCCGATGCGGCACGATAGTTTGTTCCGCATCGCATCGATGACCAAGCCGATCACCTCGGTCGCGGCGATGATGCTGGTCGAGGAAGGCAGGATCGCACTCGACGATCCGATCGCGCGCTGGGTACCCGAGCTTGCCGGCCTTAACGTGCTGCGCGACCCTGCCGGACCGCTCGACGACACGGTGCTCGCGCGGCGCGCGATCACCATCGAGGATTTGCTCACCCACCGTTCGGGCATCGCCTATGCGCCCTTTTCCGAGGGGCCGATCAAACAGGCCTATGACGATGCGCTCGGCGATCCGGGAATGAACCGGAAGAGCGTCGACGAATGGCTGGGCGCGCTCGGCACGCTGCCACTGGCGCATCAGCCAGGCGAACGCTTCCATTACGGCCATTCGAGCGATGTGCTCGGCTTCCTGATCGGGCGCGTCGAAGGCAAGCCGTTCCGCCAAGTGCTGAAGGAGCGGATCTTCGCACCGCTCGGCATGGCCGATACCGATTTCTGGTTCCCTGAGGATCAACGGGACGGAATCGCCAGCCTGTACGGCTATGACGAAGCAGCCGACCGGCTCGCCAAGGTCGAGATCGAAATGTACGATGCGCCGCCCGAATACACACCCGGCGGTGGCGGACTGCTCTCCTCGGCGGCGGACTATCACCGCTTTGCAGGGATGCTGCTCGGCGAGGGCGCGCTCGACGGTGTCCGCTTGCTGCGGCCCGAGACGGTGCGGTTGATGCGAACCAACCGGCTTACCGATGCGCAGCGCCAGCACCCCTTTGTCGGCATGCCGCTCTGGCAGAAATCGGGATTCGGGCTGGGTCTCGCCATCGCCGAGGACATGACCGACAATCCCTACGCGGTCGGCGCCCCTGGCTCGATGACCTGGCCGGGCGTGTTCGGCACCTGGTGGCAGGCCGATCCCGCCAACGGCATCGTCATGATCTACCTGATCCAGCATCAGGTGCAGCTATCGCTCAAATCGGGACCGACCGTCGCCACCGGACGCGGCGCGTCGGGGCGGCGCGCCTTGCCGGTCTACCAGCGCGGCATCTATGCGGCCCTCCAAGGCGAGCATGCGCTCGCCGATCGGGAGCCGGCGGCGTGAGCAATTTTGGAGGAAGCCGTGGCCGGATCGATTGAAGCGTTCGACGAAGAGGCCGCCCAGGCGGCGCGCGCCACCCCGCTCACCGCGCGCTTCAAGGCCGCCTATGGCGCGGGCGCGGTGGCCGATGGCATCGTCACCGCGGGATTCGGCTTCTTCCTGTTGTTTTACCTGACTGCGGTGTGCGGCATGTCCGGCACGATGGCGGGCGCGGCGAAAATGATCGCGCTGCTGGTCGATGCCTTTCTCGATCCCGCGATCGGACTGGCGAGCGACCGGATCCGCTCGCGCTGGGGGCGACGGCTGCCCTTCATGGTCGGCGGCCTGCTGCCCTTTGCCGGCGCTTTCGGCCTGCTCTTCTCGATCCCCGCATCGCTGACCGGTGGCGAGCAGTTTCTCTATGTAACGGTCTGCCTGATCGTGCTGCGGCTGTCGCTCTCCTGCTTCGTGCTGCCCTTCACGGCTGTCGGCGCGGAAGTGACCGACGATTATCGCGAGCGCGCCAGCATCGTCTCGTACCGGTTGACCTTCTCCAGCGCGGGCGTGCTGATCGGCGTGGTCCTGGGGCTGGGCGTGTTCATGTCGGGCGCGTCGGGGCTGCTCGCGCGGGGCAACTACGTGCCCTATGCCTGGGCATGCGCGGCAGTGATGATGGTGAGCGGCATGATCGCCATCGGCGCCGTGCGCGGCGCGCTGCCCCGGTTGCACGGCGCGAAGGCGGAAAAAACTCCGATGCTGGCCGGCTTCGCCCGCGAGTTGATGGAGATGGGGCGCAACCGCTCCTTCCTCCTCCTGTTCGGCACCGTGCTGATCTATTTCCTGGCCTACACGACCTGGACCTCGCTCGCGCTCCACGCCGCGAAATATTTCTGGAAGCTCGACAGTTTCGCGATCCTGTGGGTCTCGCTGAGCGCCACGCTGGGCCCGCTGCTCGGGGCGCCGATCAGCACGATTGCTCTGCGCTATATCGAGAAGCGCACGCTTTCGATCGGCGCCTTCCTGGCGATCGCGCTGCTGCAGATGTGGCCGCCGCTCCTGCACCTCTACGGGCCGTTTTCGATCACGCCGCAGGCGGCGGCGGTGATGCTGTTCGTCAATGGGCTGCTGGTCGGCACCGCGATCATGGTGGGCGGCGTCGGCTTCCAGTCGATGATGGCCGACACGGCGGACGAGCATGAATGGCTGTTCGGCGTGCGGCGCGAGGGCTTGTTCTTTTCCGGCCTGACGCTCGCCTATAAGGGCTCGGCTGCGCTGGGCGGGCTGATCGCGGGCGTGGCGCTGGATACGATCCACTTTCCGGCGGATATCGCCGCCAAAGGATCGGCAGTCCTCATTCCGGCCGATGTGCTGGCGAAGCTGGGCCTGATCGCCGGCCCGCTCCCCGCCTTGTTCGCGGCGGCCGCTCCCTTGTTCCTGTTCGGCTATCGCCTGACGCGCAAGCGCCACGCCGAGATCATCGCGGCGCTCGAGCAGCGCCATGCGGAACAGCCCGGCGCGGGCACCCCATAAGACTGAGGGCAGGACGCGACTGGCGCGCCCTGCCCTCGATTTCCCGTCAGGTCCGTTCGATCACAGCGCGTGATCGAAGATTCCGACGCGCTCGGCGATCAGGGTGAGGTGCTGAACCTCCTCGATCCCCAACTGCATCGCGTCCGTGTCATGCGTGCTCACCGCGACGCTCGGCAGGGCCTGATCCCAGATCATCGTGTCGATGATCGAGCCCAGGTCATGACCGGGATTGCCGAGGAGATCGGCGACCACCGCGAAATGCGTGGAGGCCGACTGGCTTTCGAGGAAGTGGAGCGAAGCGCCGCGTGCGCCGGCTTCCCCGAAATCATGGACGGCGGCCTCGTCGCGCGCGGCCGCCTGGCTATCGACGAAGCTGCCCCGGGCGATCTCGCCATGGCCGCCCTCCGCCGCCGCGGGTTGGCCGGCCGCATTCAGATGATAGGTCACGGTGTTCGGCGACTGATCGGTGTCGATGCCGCCATTCGCAGTGCCGCCATTGTCGTGCACCTGGAAGGTGAAGCTCGCATTCGTTCCCGCAGGCGTGACTGTCTGCGACTGGTAAGTGAGCTTGCCCCCATTGATGTCCGCAAGGGCAATCACGGCGCCCGCCTGGATCTTCACACCGTTGAGGAACAGGCGCCCGGCGGTCGGCAGCGTCGTGATCGTCACCGACAGGAAACCGTTACCGTCGAGATCGCTGAAGCCGAATTCGGCTGCAGTGACCGTATGGATCGTGCCGAGCGTAAGCTCCGCGGTCGAGTTCGCGCCGGTGGGAGCGGCGTTCGCCATGCGCAGGTTCAGTGTATTCGGCGACAGGTCGATATTGTTCGACGCCCCGTCATCATGCACCTGGAAGGTGAAGCTCGTTTTGCCGTTGGCGTTCTTGTAGACGAGCCAACCGGCGGCGATGTCCTCGGCCGAGATCACCATGCCGGCAGTCACATCGACCGCCGGGCCTCCGACCGGACGATAGACCAGCTTGCCGACGCTCGGCAGCGTGGTGATCGTAACCGACTCGAAGTTGTTGCCGTCGACGTCGGAGAAGCCGAATTCGGCCAGCGTCATGAAATGCGTCGTACCGCGCGTCACCGCCACATTCGCGTCGGTGCCGGTCGGCGCAGTCGCGCCGTCCGATTCCGCCGTGACATCGACCGTGATCGTGGCGCCCGCCGACGATTGGTTCTCAAAGACCCGCAAATCGCCGTCGAACGAGCCAGCCACGCCGTCGAGATCGCCATCGCCATCGACGTCGTAGAAGGTGAAGGACGGGATCGACGAGAAGCTGTAGCCCGAGAAAGGCTGATCGACCGCCTCGCTGAACACGCCGCCGTCGTTGGTGAAGACCGTGACGCCGCCATAATAGTCGCCGACCACGGCATCCATGTCGCCGTCGCCGTCGATATCGACAAAGCCCGGCGCCGCGAAATACTCGACGACCACGCTCAGGAACGGGTCGCTCCCTCCGGTCAGCTCGGTGAAGGTGCCGTCACCATTATTATGGAAACCGTAGAGGAAGCCGGTGAGGCTGCCCACGACGATGTCCTGCAGCCCATCGCCGTCGAGATCGACCGCGGTCGGCGTCGAGAAGGCGTAGACGGCGGCGCCCGCGATGAACCCGCCGTTGCTCCAGCTGCCGCCACCGTCGTTCGTCAGAACGGCAAGGTCGCCATAGTTGGAGCCGACGACCAGATCGAGGTCGCCGTCGCCGTCCACGTCGATCGCCGCCGGCGCCGAATAGGTGCCGCTCGCGCCGACGCTGAAGCCGTCGAACGGATTGCTGGCGCCGGTCAGTTCGGTGAAGACGCCCGCGCCGTCATTGCTGAAGACCTGGAGGCCGCCATATTGCGAGCCGACGACCAGATCCATGTCGCCATCGCCATCGGCATCGACGAAGGTCGGGATCGAACCCGCGCCGTCGGTGACGAAGCCGTCGAACGGATTCTCGACGCCGCTATGCTCGACGAAGCTCGAGCCGGCGGCGAGGCTCAGCCCCTCATCGTCGGTGACGTTGATCACCAGATCGCGCGTCGCCGTCGGATTGTCGCTGCTGTTGGCATAGGTCAGGTTCTGGATCAGCGCCTCGACCGCTTGCGTATCGGCCGCCGCGTTGAGCGTGATCGTGAGGTCCGCTCCGGCATTGCCGCCGGAGATCGTGCCGATCACGATGCCGCCGAACGAGACGTTCGCGCCCGATACGCCGATCTGGCCCGCACCATTGCCTTCGTTGCGAACCCCGATACTGTCCTCGGCGAGGAGGCCGGTGACCGTGACCGTGCCGCCGTCGAAATTGTCCTCGGCATCGCTGAAGACGACATCGGCGTCGAGCAGCTGCGGCGCCGCGTTGACGGTATTCTCGAGGAAGGTGACCGGGCTGTCGACGCCGGTCAGCGTCGGCGCGGTATTGTCCGGAGTCACTGCGAACGAGAAGCTGTTCGGCGTCGGATCGGTATCGACGCCGCCATCAGCCGTGCCGCCATTGTCGCGCACGGCGAAAGTGAAGCTGGCATAGTTGGCGCCATTCTCATCGGCATCCGGCGTGAAAACGAGCAGCCCCGAAATGATGTCGTTGACATCGACGAACTGACCCGCGGTCACTGCGACGCTGTTGAGCGTGAGCGTGCCGTTGGTTGGCAGGGTGGAGATCACCACGCCGGCAAGGTCATCGCCTTCGGCCGCGTCGCTGAAGCCGAAATCGACCGCGGCGAAAGTGAAGCTCGAATTCTCGACGATCGACTTCGAATTGTTCGTCCCCGCCGGCGCGTCGTTCTGCGACGTGACGTGGACGTTGATGCTCGGGGCCGATCCGCCAGTAGTGGTGCTCGTATTCTCCCACACGCGCGTATCGCCGCCGACATTGTCGGAAACGACCAGATCGGCATCGCCGTCACCGTCGATATCGACCAGGACCGGGATCGAATAGGTGCCGACGTCGATCCCGTTGAACGGGTTGTTGACGCCGGTCGCCTCGGCGAACGAGCCGCCGCCGTTGTTGATGAAGGTCCGGATCACGCCGGTCGCGTTGCCGACCACCAGATCGTCGTCGCCATCGCCGTCCACATCGCCCGAGGCGAAGGACGAGAAGCTGCCGACGTCGAACGATGCTCCGGCGAAGGGGCGCGCGCCGCCCGTGAGGAGGGTCCAGCTGCCGCCGCCGTCGTTGCGGATGGCGTAGGTGTCGCCGTAGCTGCTGCCGGAAACGATATCCATATCGCCGTCGCCGTCATAATCGATGGCGGTCGGATCAGAGAAATAGATGTTGGCGATGCCGTCGAGCGGGTTCGCGGCGTCGGTCAGCTGGGTCCAGGTGCCGTCGCCGTTGTTCTGGACGGTTCCGAAATAGCCGTAATTGTTGCCGACCACGAGATCGAGATCGCCATCGCCGTCGATGTCGATGGTCGCGGGCGAGCTGTAGACGCTTCCCGGACCGGTCCCGTCGATTTCCGGGCCCGCGAAGGTGCCAAACGGATTCGCGCCCCCCGTCACTTCGGTATAGCCGGCGCCGTTATTCTCGAAGTAGCGCAGCGAGCCATCGATATCGCCAACGACAACATCGAGATCGCCGTCATTGTTCACGTCGACAAAGGCGAGCGCCGGGCCCGCGCCGAGCGTCGGCAAGCCTGCGAGCGGATCGTTCGCACCGGTCAGTTCGACATAAGGGCCGGGCGTAAAGACCGATCCCGCCAGGTTCGCGCCTTCGTCGTCGAAGACGTTGATTGACAGCGTGCGGTCCGCGGTCGGGCTGTCGCTGTCATTGGCATAAGTCAAATTCTCGAGCAGCGCTTCGACCGCCAGCGTGGTCGCCGCGCCGTTGAGCGTGATCGCGAGCGTGCCACCGATGCCGCCGCTATACTGGCCGATCACGACGCCGCCATAAGTGACGTTCGCGCCCGACGTGCCGATCTGGCCGGCGAGCGTGCCCTGATTGCGGATGCCGATAATGTCCTCGGCGAGCGCACCCGTGACCTGGATGCCGCCGCCGTCGAAATTGCCGTCCGAATCCTCGAAGGTGACGTCATTGTCGATCAGCTGCGGGCCGGCATTGACGTCCTGTTCGTCGAAGGTGACGTCGGTCGCCAGATCGTCGAGCGTCGGCGCCTGGTTGCCCGGGGCGTCCTGGAGATTGACCGTGCCATCGGCGAACTGGAGATAAGTGATGTCATAGACGGTGTCGGTGCCCTCATCGCCGTCAGCGGTATTGGTGTCCTCGATCGTGAAGCCGCCCGCGATCGCGGTGATGACATAATCGGCTTCGTTGCCCGAAAGCACCACGGTGTTGACGCCGCCATCGCCATGGATCTCGTCATCGCCGCCACGGCCGACAAAGCTGTCATTGCCGTCATTGCCGGTGAGGATGTTGGCGGCGCTGTTGCCGACCAGCACGTCGTCGCCGTCGCCGCCTGTGGCGTTTTCGATCACCACGCCATTCGCGATAGTGTAGCCGCCGAAAATGCCTTCGACCCACGAGATCACGCCCGCGCCGGTCGCCGAATAATCGAGCGTCGCCGCGGTCAGATCGATGGTGACGTTATCGGTGCCGATATAGGCGATCTCGTCGGTGCCGCCGGTATCCCAGATCGACTGGTAATAGGTGCCCGCGACATTGTCGTTGCCGAGCAGGTAGACATCGTCGCCGGTATTGTGCGCGACCGTGCCGTACTTGAGCTGCATCATCGCGATGTCGAGCGCCATCGGCGTGGCCTGATAGCCGTAATCGAGCGTGTCGGGGACGGGGAAGCCGTTCGAATCGACGCCCGGATGGAGCTGCCAGCCGTCATTGTACGACATGGTCGTATAGACGCCCTGGTTCAGGTTGAAGATGCCGTAGCTGCCGAACGGGCCGGTGACACCCGGGATGATCTCCGAACCGCCGCCATTGTCGTGCGGATGCGCCATGCCGAGGCCGTGGCCGAATTCGTGGATGAAGGTGATCCAGCCATAGCCGCCCGGCTCCATCGAGCCGGTCAGGCCGGTCGGATCCCAGCCCGAACCGTTGACCGCGAACACGCCGACGCCCGCATTGGTTTCGCCCGGCGGGTTGAAATAGGCGAGATATTCGGTCGAGGTGGTGGTGACGAGATGGAAGTCCGCTTCGGCCGAATTGGTGGTGATCGCGAAGCTCAGATTGGTAAACTGCGAATAGGTCTGGAAGGCGGCGAGCGCCTGCTGCTGGAGATAGGGAGTCCAGCCGCCCAGATCGGTGATGCCGTCATAGGTTTCGCCGATGGTGGCGAAATAGATCAAGATCGGGTCGCTATTGTCGACGACATTGGCCGGCCCGCCCCAATCGATCGCGTCGAGCGGATCGAGATCGGCGAGATCGGTCTCGGTGATGTCGAGCACATAGCCGCCGGCCTGACCCGAATAGCCATCGACCTTGACGTAATAAGTGCCGCCATCCTCGGGCACGAAGCCCCCGCCCGAGCTGATATCGTCGGGGAAATCGATGTCGTCGTTGGTGAAGACGAGCGTGCCCGCGGAATTATAGACCGAGATGATCGTGTCGATTTCGCCCGCCGGGACAGCCTGATAATCAGTATTGTAATCGGCGCCACCGGCGACTTCGAAGCTGTAGATCATGCCGGCGGTCAGCGTGATCGAATAGACGTCCACATCGGTGCCGGCCGGGCTGATGAAGCCGTAATTATGGCCGATCTGCGCGACGGCGGTCGTGGGGAGCCCGCTCGGGGCCTCGTCGGCGCCCTGCTGGTGGACCGCGATCGTCCAGTCGCCGGTGCCCGGATCGCCGACATTGTCGAACGATGCGGCGACGAGATTGTAGGTGCCCGTGGTCGCGGCCGTGAAGGTGATCAGCGAATAGAGGCCGACACCGCCGTCATCATCCTCGTTGATCAGCGTCGTGCCGTCGGGGGCGTAGACCTGGAGGAAGGAATCGGTGATCCCGTTGGCGCCCGAGCCATAGAGATAGACCGAATAGGTCTGACCCGCGACCAGCGAAACCGTGATCGTGTCCTCGTCGCCGGTCGTGTCGATCACACCCGAGACCGTGCCGCCGACCGCGACGTTCAGGATGCCTTCGTCATGCGTTTCGCCGTGCGGGGCAGCGATCCGGTCGGTCTGGACATCGCTCCGCGCGCCATGGCGGGCATAGCCGTCGAAATGCTTGCCGTGATCGATGTCGCGCGCCGGGGGCGTGAGGATCAGTTCGCGCGGATCAGTGATGATATGGCGAGTCTCAAGCGCGACGCCGCCGCGATGGATGGTGTCGGTCGCGACGCTGGCACGGTGTTCGGCAACCGCGGTTTCCGCCGCGCCGGTCTCGGTCGCCGACTGGACCAGGCTGGTCACCGACACCGAAATGCCGGACCGGGCAACGTCGTTCGTGGAGAAATCGCGCAGGGCGGCGCGCAGGGTCGGGGCCGCGTCGGCGGCCTTGGTCGCCGCGGCGTTCCCCAGCATGTGGTAGTTCAAGCCAAACTCATCCACGTTGATGGGAGCGCCATTGATCATGCCCACTCGGCCCACGAACTTGCCCATGTTTTGATCCCCTTGCGTGACTCGCCGCTATTTCTGTCGATCGGCTAGGCTAACCTATTATTAACCGGTTCTCCAAGCCCGGAATTATCGCATGTTTTTCGGGGCTTATGCGGAATTTGCCAATCATTACCTTGATTTGCCACAAGATATGGGAACGAAAAAAATGAGCAGTGATAGTAAAATAGGGGAGCTTCCCTTCGCCCAGGGCCGTCGATTCGCGTCGCTGGAGGGTTATCTGGCGCATCTCGAGAATCGCGGCGCACACGACGTGCCATGGTATCGCCGGATCGGGCCGGATACCTATGAACTGGTTTCGGGTCGCGGGCGCGGACCGGCGCAGCGTTTCACGCGCGCCGAGTTGGCCGCTCGCTTCGGTTTCGGCGAATCGGGCGCGGCTTGACCGCTCGCTCGCTTTCCCGCCAGATCGCGCGATGAGCGACACGCACCCCGATTCCGCAGCCGAAGAGGCGCCCGCCCCCCAGGGCGACACCAAGAACGATCCGCTCCTCTACGCATCACCCGGCCTCGCCGGCTGGCTGGCGCAGCAGGATGTCAGCGTCGCCTTCACCACCTATCAGGCGGGACGGCTGTTCATGATCGGGCGCAAGCCCGACGGGACGATGCGCGCGCACGAGCGGCTGGTCGATCATTGCCAGGGGCTGTGGACCGACGGCCAGGGGCTGTGGACCAGCGCCAAGACCGTGCTCTGGCGCTTCCGCAACACCGT
>Ga0164241_10001312_pt1 | contig 31732 bp, 28 predicted proteins | sample OricomyardsoilBY_FD_108780 | JGI IMG/M metagenome (GOLD analysis project Ga0164241, IMG submission 108780) | Backyard soil microbial communities from Emeryville, California, USA - Original compost - Back yard soil (BY) | ecosystem: Environmental > Terrestrial > Soil > Unclassified | place: USA... | reverse complement strand
GCGGCAACGCTGACGCTCACCGGGCCGGCGGAGCTGCCCTTCGAGGCACCGCATCTGTCCGATGCGCTGCTGGCCGGGCGGCCATTCGGTGTCCAGATCAACTCTTCGGTGGACCTGGCGCAGCAGCAACTGCTCGAACACGTGGTCAGCAGTTACATCGCGCGCGTGCGCGACCGCGGTATCACCAATGCCGCAGCGCTGCTGGTGGATGCGCGCTCGATGGCCGTGCGCGCGCTGGTTGGCTCAGCTGACTTCCGCGACGCGGAAATCTTCGGGCAGGTGAATGGCGTGGCCGCCAAGCGTTCGCCGGGGTCCGCATTGAAGCCGTTCATCTATGCACTGGCCATGGACCAGGGGCTGATCCATACGCGGACCATGCTCAAGGACGCGCCGACTTCCTTTGGCGTGTACTCACCGGAGAATTTCGACGGCCACTTCGTGGGCCCGGTATCGGCGCACGACGCATTGATCGCCTCGCGCAATGTGCCGGCGGTGCAACTCGCCGCGCGGCTGGCGCAGCCGGGCCTGTACCAGTTCCTGCGCTCGGCCGGCGTATCGCGCATGTCAAGCGAGCGTCACTACGGGCTTGCGCTGGCACTGGGTGGCGGCGAAGTCACCATGGAGGAGATGGCTGCGCTGTATGGCACGCTGGCCAACAACGGCATCTATGCGCCGCTGCGCTATCGCGAAGAGACATCGGAGCGGCAGGGCACGCGGCTGCTGTCACCGGAAGCCACCTTCATGGTGCGCAGCATCCTGGCCGATGCGCCGCGACCCGATGGCCTCGCCACGCCGCAACAGCCGGTGATGTGGAAGACCGGCACTTCATGGGGCTTTCGCGATGCATGGACCGCGGGGTTGTTCGGCGACTGGATTCTCGTGGTGTGGGTGGGCAACTTCGACGGCAGCAGCAACCCCGCGTTCGTGGGCGTGCAGGCCGCGGCGCCGTTGTTCTTCCGCATTGCCGATGCCGTGCGCCAGTCGAGCCCGCCTGCCATGGACCGGCTGCTGTTGCCGCCGCCCGGCGTGCTGCAGGTGGATGTGTGCGCGGCCTCGGGCGACCTGCCCAACGCCGACTGTCCGCGCCGCAACGTGGCGTGGTTCATTCCGGGCAAGTCACCCATCCGCGTGAGCGACGTGCATCGGCGCGTACCGGTGGATGTGCGCAGCGGACAGCTCGCCTGTGCGGGCACGCCGCGGCAATTCGTGCGCGATGAACTGTTCGAGTTCTGGCCGTCGGACATCCAGCGCCTGTTTGCGCTGGCCGGCATGCCGCGGCGTCGGCCGCCGGAGGATCATTGCGGTGATCGACCCGTGCTGGTGCAGGACGTGCCACCGGTGATCACCTCACCGCTGGTGGGCGGCACCTACCAGCTGCGCACCGCGCATGCTGCCGATGAGACGCTGCACCTGAATGCCACGGCCGGTGCGGGCGTGCGGGTGCTGTACTGGTTTGCCGATGGTGGATTCGTCGGTGCGAGCAGCCCCAGCGTACCGCTGCCGTGGCGTCCGGCGCACGGCGGCCAGATCAATGTCACCGTGGTCGATGACCAGGGCGAGTCGGCCACGCGCCAGGTGCGCGTGGCCACACTGCAGTAGGACTCAGCGTTATGCTGCCAGCCCGATCACGGGGCTGGATGCCGGGGGGACGTGTGCAGGCGCAGCTCGCTCAATCGACCGCGGTCCTGCCGGGGCCACTGGATGAACGCTCCGCCATCCTGCGTGCGCGACGCGGTGACCGCGAGGCATTCCGTTTGCTGGTGGCGCAGCATCAGGCGCGCATCTACGGCATTGCGCTGCGCCTCACCGGCATGCCCGACGAAGCGGTGCAGCTGGCACAAGAGGTGTGCATCGCGCTGCGCGCGGCGCTGCCGCGCATTGCAAGCCCCGGGCATCTGACCCGCTGGTTGCTGCGCGAGACCACGCGGCGTGTGCTGCAACTGGTGCGGCAGCACGCCGCCGCAGGGCAGGCGGCTTCCATGGCGAGCGCGGGCGATCTGCCACCGCGGCGCCTGTTGCTGCAATTGCCGCCCGAAGCACGCGCCATCGTGCTGCTGCGTTACCAGGAGGGGCTGGAGCCCGAGGAGATCGCCGCGGTCCTGGATGTGACGCCAACTCTGGTGGAGCACAGCCTCGAGCGCTCGCTGGACTGGATGGGCGCGCAGGCGTTGGGCGGCGAGGGCGAGCTGGAGCAGCAGCTGCGCTCGAGCCTGGTGGCGCCAGACCTCGGTCCCGAATTCACCGCACGCGTGCTGGCCCACACCGAACTGCGCCGGTCGCATCGACGCCGCGCGGCGTTTGCCGCGGCGGGTTCCGGGCGCAAACGCAGTCGCTTCGTGCTGGCCGGTTCGATACTGCTGGTGACATTGGGTGCGCTGTGGCTGGCCTTGCATCTGTCCGGCAGATCGCTGCTGCCGGAGGCTGTATCGCCGGTTGCGATGGAGCCGGCGCAGCCAGACGCAGAGGCATCGCCCGCGCCACTGGAGGCTGTGCCACCGAGCGAAGAGCATCCGACCCGTGCGCCCGCTGCACTCATGCAGCCACGCGATGCCTATCCGCGCTACACCGTGATTGCCGCGCCACTGCGGCAGTTGTCCGACGATCCGGCGGCCTGGCCGCAGGTGGAAGCCTTTCACGCCGCGCTGCTGGATGAACTGCGCAAGGTGCCGGAAGTGACCCTGCTGGTGCCGGGCGTCACTGCGCCGCCGACCGATGCCGATCGCCCCGCGGACTTCCTGTTGATCGTGACCAGCCTGCCAACCGCAATGCTGCCAACCGGCGCGGAAGGCTTTCGTGTTACCGATGGTGCGCGGACCGGCACCGACCTCGCGGGCGTGGGTGAATCCACCACGGGCACCGTGGTGTTGCCGGCGGCGCGCATCGATGGGGTCGGGCGCTGGCCGGTGGAGATCCGCATCCAGGCCATCAGTCAGCCGCAGGCACGTACCTACACGTCAGTGGTTCAGGTCGGGGCAGATTCCGCGCCGCTCGCCGCGCAGCAGATGCAGACGCTGCGTGCGCGCTTCTTCCCCGACGTGCTGGCCAGGCAGCGCCTGGCAACCCTCATCCGCGACACTTCGCAGCCCGTGGCCGAGCGCAACCGCGCACTGTCGGAATTGCTGGGCACATTGCAACGCGCGCACGGTGCGGGCTTTGATTCCTCCGCGGCTTCGACCATCGTCGACTACGCGGCGATGTTGCCGGCGGAGCAGCGCGCGGAGGTGTGGCGGCGATTGCGCGGTCTGCCGCAGGCCGACCTGGTCGCGGGTCTGGTCGAATCGCTGCGTCGCGATCCGGACCAGCAGGTGCGGTTCGAGGCGCTGGCAACGCTGGCCGCGGATTATCCCGACAATGAGGCCGCGCGCAGTGCGATTGCCTCTGTCGCGGCCGAGGATTCCGACGAGATCATCCGCATGGCCGGGCGGCGGGTCACGCTGGGCGACACCGCCTGGCGCCCATGGTTGGTGACAAGACTGGGCAACACGGGGCTGCCGCCGGAGGAACGGCTCGGGCCGCTGCTGCTGGTGTCGCGCTCGGCCACGACGGCGGCCGAAGTCTCCGATCTGCAGACCCTGGTGCACGATCCGCAAATTGTGCGGGCATTGCTGCAGATGCTGGGCGATGGCTGGTTCGACCCCATGCAGGGGGAGTCGACCGCCGATGCACTCGGGCTGCTCGCGCATGCCGACCGCCCCGCAGCCTACGACCTGCTGGTGCAGGCGCCACGCACGGCTGCTCCCGCATTGCCACCACCTGCTGCGCCGGAGCTGCCACCACCGCCGAAAGCGGAACCGGTGCGTCCGCAGGCCGCGGTGTCCGCAGCGAACATGGCGTGGCTGCAGGCCCACCAGGACAACCCACGCGTGCGGCGCATGCTGCAGGACATTGAAAGTGGCCGTACGGATCCGCGGGTGAATGCAAGCATCGAGCAGATGCGCCGCCTCGAGCAGCGCGGGTTTCCGCAGCGGATGCCGCAGAGATGACCCACGCTGCGTTCCCGATGGCGCTCCACGTCGTATAGGTAGAGTGGACGCCGAACCTGCCCAATCCGAAGTGAATCCGCCGGAGTTGACTGGCGGATCTTCCATGCTGCAGCTGGCCCAGGCCGGCGACCGGCTGGCGTTCCGGCAGCTGGTCGAGCAGCACCAGGCGCGTGTGTTCGGCGTGGCGCTGCGGCTGACGGGCCGCCATGCCGATGCGGAAGAGCTGGCGCAGGATGTGTTCGTGAAGCTGCACGGCGCACTGGCACTGATCCAGAGCCCGGCGCATCTCACGCACTGGTTGCTGCGCACCGTGACGCATCGTTCCATCGACCGGCTGCGGCAACAGGCGCGGCAGGGCACACAGGTGCCACTCGAAGCGCTCGGTGAAACCACTGCGGCTCATGCGCCCGAAACCGGCCATGACCCAGTGGCCGCTGCCGAATTGCATCGGCTGCTGCTGCAACTGCAGCCCGATGCGCGCGCCGTGATGATCCTGCGTTACCAGGAGGATCTCGACCCCACCGACATCGCCACGGTGCTGGACATGCCGCTGCCCACCGTGAAGAGCCATCTGCGCCGCTCGCTGGATTGGCTGCGCACCCGGTGCGCCGGAGAAACCCATGGACCTTGAACAGCTGCTTCGCGCAAGCCTGGTCGCGCCGGACCCGGGCGCGGTGTTCACCGCGCGTGTGATGGCACGGGTGGGACGGGGACGGGTACGGCGGCGTACCGGGATCATCCTGATCGGCACTGTGCTGGCAGTGAGCGCTGCGGCGGCAGCGCTGGTGTGGCGGATGACCGCTGTGGCGCCGCATTCGATTGACAGCGTTGCCGTGCCTGCAGTGCCTGAGCCCGGGCCAGTCGCGCCGGTACCATTGGTTCAGCCAGCGCCTGAAGTGAAGGAGCCTGTGGCAGCTGCGCCGAAGGCGGTGACACCTGAGGACAACGCGCCGCGCTATGCAGTGCTGGTGATGCCGCTGCGGCAGGAAGACCAGGACCTGGGCAAGCGCCGTCCAGTAGAAGCCTTGTACGCGGCCATGCTCGATGAGCTGCGCAAGGTGCCCGGCCTCACATTGCAGGTGCCGGGAGAATCGGTCCCGGGGGCTGGCGGCAGGGCCGACTACGTGTTGACCCTGACCAGTCTCGCCACCACTGTCTCGCCAGCCGGTGGCGTCATGGTGGTTGCGACAGACGGCACCAGTCGATGCGCACGAAACGGCAGCAGCGGGATGCCGTGCGGCTCGAACAGTCCCCAGGAGCCTTCCCTTCCCATTGGCGGCATGAGCAATACCAGCTACAGCTATTCCGCCAACGGTTCTGTCGTCATCAACACGTTTACCGGTGCGGGTTCGGCGGGCAGGGATGAGGTCGTGTGGGTCGAATTGAAGGTGGAATCACCAGGACCATCCACGGCGCGCTTCACCTGGCCCGTGGCTTCTGCAGGCAGGAGTGAACAGCGACTCTGTATTGGCGCCAACAGCACACCGTCAGAATGCCCGAGCCCGGCAAAGATGGCTGCGCAGTACATCCAGACCCTGCGGCTGCAAGTGTTTCCGCCGGATTCCGCGTTTCAGCAGCGCGTGCTGCAACAGCTGGGCAACCCAGGCCAGGACCCGACAGGCGGAATGAGGTTTGGTGAGGTGATGACGGGTTTGGCGCGTGGCGACGGTTCGCGTCTGGATGCCGGCACCATCCGCGCTCTCGTGAAGTACCTGGCAACCCAACCTGCAGACACGCGCGCCAGTGCGTGGAACACGCTGGGTCACGTGGCCAATCCGGCACTGCTCGCGCCACTGGTTGACTCGTTGCGGCATGACCCGGACAAGGAAGTCCGGCTCGCTGCTCTGGCGAGCCTCCTGGCCAACTATTCCGCCGATCCGGAGGTGCGTCGCGCCTTCGAGGAAATCGACCGCGAGGATGCGGACCCGATGTTGCGCGCGACGGTGCGACGCGCACTGTACGGCCCGGCGCAGTGGCGTGACGACTTGATCGCGGCGCTCAACAACGCGGAGTTGTCGTACGAAGACCGGCTGTCGCCGCTGATCGTCAATATTTCGTCCGGTACGGTCCAACAGGACTTCGAGATGTCCCGTGTGCGGCAGACCGTGCTGCGGGAACCGCAGGTGCTGGGGCCATTGATCGCCCTGGTCCAGGAGCATCTGCACGAAGCCGGGTTTGGCCGGACGACCAACATGGCACTGAACAGACTGGCCGAAGTCGATGACCCTGCGGTGTACGATTTGTTCCTGCAGCTTGCGCAGGACCAATCGCTGCCACCCCTCGTAGCGATGGGAGTCCAATCCTGGGCCAGGAATCACCAGAACGATCCGCGGGTGCGCGAGATCCTTCCGCAGATGGAACCCATGGTTCCTTCGGGGCTGCTGGAGCGGATGCGGGAGGTAGGCGGGAAGCCCGGTGAGGGGGCGGCGACTTTCGGCTCCGGAGCCATCAGCACCGTGGTGCCCGCGGCGCAGTAGTCTGCGCTGCTGTTACGGCCCCATCGCGGCAGAAATGCTGCGAGTCAGTTCTTGTCGCCCCGCCGGTTGGAAGTCAGGCTCCTTCCATGATCGCCATCACCGACATCGACCGGATGAGCTTGTCCGAACGTCTTGAAGCCATGGAGTTGTTGTGGAAGTCGCTCTCGGCTGCTCCCGAGAACGTCGATTCTCCAACATGGCACCGTGACGTGCTGGCAGAGCGCATTGCGCGAAGTGAAGCGGGACAAGCCAGATTCCTGTCGCTGGCTGAAGCAAAGGCGCGACTGGACAAGGCCTGAGCGTGTGGCCGGTTGTCGTTCTCGAGGATGCAGTCGAGGACATTGAGCGGGCGCGCGGCTTTCATCTTCTGCGATCTACCGCCGGCTTCTCGCCGCCTGCGCCGCCTTCAGGCGCTCCATCAGTTTGTCATTCCGGTCGAACACGGAGAGCGCATCCGCCGCAATGTCGGCCGACTTCGCATCTGCACGTTCGACGATGCCGAGCAGCCAGTCCATGGCCGCATCAGAGCGGTGCAACGCAGCCGCGCGAGCCAGCACCTGGCGAAGCTCTGACGATGGCGGAGTGACCGACCACGCATCCTGCAGAGGCTTCAGCGCTGCCGGATGCCGTGATTCGCCCAGCGCGAGCGCCGCGTAGTCCGCGACGCCCGCATCGGAATCGCGCAGGCGCTCGGCCACCAGCGCCATCGATTCCTCCGGGGCAATGGCCAGCAGTCCGCTGAAACATTCGCCCATGACTTCGGGGTCTGCATCGCCCACCGCAACCTTGAAGCGCAGCAGTGGCTCGGCTTCGTGTGGATTGCAGCAGGAGATGGCGCGGGCCGCGCCGCTGCGTACACCGCGTTCGGGATCATTGAGCAGCAGAGCCAGTTCCGCGGTTGCGCGGCTGTATCGGCTGTTCGCCAGGGCCAGCGCGCTGTTGCAGCGGATATCCACGGCACTGTCGGCAGCCGTGCCCCATCCCGGCTCCTGTTGCCGGTAGCGCAGGCCGGCCAGCCAGAACTCCGGGTCTTCGAATTCAAGTTTGAACAGCGCGGCGGTGATGGCGGTCTTGGCCAGGCAGCGTGGATCCTTCTTCACCGGGCTGTCCATGAAGCGTGACCAGGCCGCCAGCAGATCGGGAATCAGTTCGTGCAGGTTGCGCTCACCGACCAGCGTGGCGGCGCGGGCCACGACCCTCTGTTGCTTGCTGGCAAGCGCCTGCGAGGTGGTCTGCTTCTGGACATCGCGTGGCGCTGCCGGATCCAGCGCGGCCAGTGCGGCCAGCTCCACTTCTACCGAATCGGGTTTCGAGCGAGCGGCCGCCACGACTCAACCAGACTTTCTAATGGTGATGATCGTCTGGCCTGGGAGGCGCACCGTAGACCTCGCTCCACCTCACCACGCCGCCGGCAAGGTTGACGGCATCGCGCCCGACCGATTGCGCGAAGAACTGTGCGGCCCGCGCGCTGCGGCCGCCGACGGCGCAGATGAACACCGGGGTGACGTCGGCCGGGATTTCGCCCAGGCGCTGCGGCAACGTGCCGAGCTGGATGTGCACCGAGCCGGGCAGGCGCCCCTCGGCCCATTCATGTGGCTCGCGCACGTCCACCAGCAACAGGCGCTCCTCGCCGCCATTCTTGAGTTCGCTGGCCAGTTGCTGTGGTGTCCATTCACTGATCAAGGCGGGTTCCTCGTGGTAACTGATGCGGGTGATGGTCGGGTGCTCGCCGCAGACAGCGCAATCGGTGCGACGTGCAAAGCGGAATTCATCGAAGGTGAGAGACAGCGCGTCGTACACCAGCAGCCTTCCGGCCAGCGTGTCGCCGATGCCCAGCAGGATCTTGATGGCTTCGGTGGCCTGCAGGCTGCCCATCACGCCCGGCAACACACCGAGCACGCCGGCCGTGGCGCAGTTGGGCACCAGGCCCTCCGGACTCTCGGGGTACAGGCAGCGATAGCAGGGCGAGCGGCCGGGCAGGTAAGTCATGGCCTGGCCTTCGAAGCGATGGATGGCCGCGCTCACCAGCGGCTTGCCCATCAATACGCAGGCGTCGTTGATCAGGTAGCGCGTGGCCAGCCGGTCGGTGCCATCGATCACCACCTCGTAGTCGCGGAAGATCCGTTCCACATTGCCGGCGAGCAGCTTTTCGTCGTACGCGACCACGCGCACGGATGGATTCAGGGCGGTGAGGCGCGCCTGCCCGGTGGCCGCCTTGCCCTGTCCGATCTCATCGGTGGCGAACATCACCTGCCGCTGCAGGTTGGAAAGCTCGATGCGATCGTGATCGACAAGACCGATGGTGCCTACCCCCGCCGCCGCCAGATACAATGCTGCCGGCGACCCGAGCCCCCCTGCACCCACAACCAATACCGAGCCGTGCGCCAATCTCTGCTGACCAGCGGGACCCACTTCAGCCAGCGCAAGGTGCCGTGCGTAGCGGGCGGGATCAGGTACTCTGTCTTCGGTTTGCGCCATGAGCCCGAGATGATACGCCTGTGAAATCCCTGCCACCTGATGCCATGCCCACCGCCATGGTGCTGGCCATGCGCCGGCTCGATCGCCGCGTGGCATTGGTGACGGGTGGAGGTTCGGGTGCCGGTGCGGCCATTGCGCGCCGTTGCGCCGCACTCGGTGCCAGCGTGGTGGTGGCCGACATCGATTACGCGCTGGCCGGGGAAGTGGCGGCAGACATTCGTGCCAGCGGTCATGCTGCGCTGGCGCATCGATGTGATGTGGCACAGGAGGACCAGGTCGCCTCGCTGATCGAACGCGCCATGCGCGAATTCGGCGGTCTGGACCTGGTATTCAATGTGGCCGGCCCGTGGCTGGATGGCGATCCGCTGAATCACTGGGCGCGCATCGTCGGCACCAACCTGCTGGGCACGATGCAGGTCACGCGCCATGCCATCGAGATACTGAAGCGACGCGGTGGCGCGGTGGTCAATGTCGCAGCGGTGTCGGCGCTGGGTTTTGGAGAAGAGACGCGCCCGGCCTGGTGCGCGGCCAAGGCCGGCATCCTGCGTTTCACCGCGGCGCTGCGTTCGCTGCAGGCGCAGAAGATCCGCGTGAACTGCATCGCGCCGGAAGTCATCGGCCCGGTGGACGAATTCGCCGTGGCGGCGGTGAACCTGACGTTCCGTGAGGACTACGCGGGCCGCGTGTTCCTGTATCGCGGCGCCAATCGAATCGAGATCGTGGACTACGGCGACCCTGGGTACCGCCAGGCGCACGCACTGGAATTGTGAATGCACCAGATCGGCCACTTCATAGCAGGCAAAGTCGTCGCGCCGGCCGGGACCGAACGCTGCGCCGAGGTCTTTGACCCGGCCACCGGGGCCGTGTCGGGGCTCGTGGCGCTGGGTGACACCACCCTGGTGGATGCCGCCGTGGCGAGCGCGGCCGCCGCGTTTCCCGCGTGGGCCGCGACTTCGCCGCTGCGCCGCGCGCGGGTAATGTTCCGCTTTCGCGAGTTGCTCGAGGCGTCTCGTCTGCAGCTCGCCGAAGCCATCACGCGTGAACACGGCAAGGTACTGAGCGATGCCGATGGCGAGGTAACGCGCGGCATCGAAGTGGTGGAATTTGCCTGCGGTGCGCCCAGCCTGCTCACCGGTGCGCACTCCGACAATATCGGCGGCGGCATCGACAACTGGAACCTGCGCCAGCCGCTGGGCGTGGTGGCCGGTATCACGCCATTCAATTTTCCGGTCATGGTGCCGATGTGGATGTTTCCGCTGGCGCTGGTGGCCGGCAACACTTTCGTGCTCAAACCCTCGGAGCGGGATCCATCGCCGAGTCTTCTGCTGGCAGAGCTGTTGCGGGAGGCAGGGCTGCCCGACGGCGTCTTCAACGTGGTGCAGGGAGACAAGGTCGCGGTGGATGCGCTGCTCACGCACCCCGAGGTGCGAGCGGTTTCCTTCGTTGGGTCCACGCCCATTGCGCGCCACGTGCAGCAGACCGCCATAGCGCATGGCAAGCGCGTGCAGGCGCTGGGTGGCGCGAAGAACCACCTGGTGGCCATGCCCGATGCGGATCCGGATCTGGTGGTCAACGCCGTCACCGGTGCGGCATTTGGTTCGGCGGGCGAGCGCTGCATGGCCATCTCGGTGCTGGTGGTGGTCGGCGATGCCGGCGCCACGCTGGTGCCGAAGATCGTGGAGCGCGCCCGGTCGCTGAAGATCGGCGCGGGCCGGGAGCCCGGCGTGGAGATGGGGCCGCTGGTCACCGCGGCACATCGGGCACGGGTCGAGGGCTACATCGCGCGCGGGGTGGAAGAGGGCGCCACCTTGCTGGTGGATGGGCGTGGTTGCGTGGTGCCGGGCCATGAAAAGGGCTTCTTCACCGGCCCGACGGTGTTCGACCACGTGCGGCCCTCGCATGCGATCTATCAGGAAGAGATCTTCGGGCCGGTGCTGGTCATCGTGCAGGTGCCGGACCTGGCTGCGGCCGTGAAACTGGTCAACGAGCATCCGCTGTCCAATGGCGCGGCGTGTTTCACTGCCGATGGCGCCACCGCGCGCGCCTTTGCGCGCAGCGTGCAGGTGGGTATGGTGGGCATCAATGTTCCCATTCCGGTGCCCATGGCCTGGCATTCATTCGGCGGCTGGAAACAGTCGCTGTTTGGTGACCATCACGCCTACGGCGAAGAGGCGCTGCGCTTCTACACGCGCTACAAGAGCGTGATGCAGCGCTGGCCGGAGGGAACCGGCAAGGGTCCCGAGTTTTCGATGCCCGTGAATTGAATGGTCCACGGCCAGCAATGAAACCAGGGGGCTGTTCGTGAGGGCCATCAACAGCATCGCCGACCTGCGCGAGCTGGCCCGCCGGCGCGTGCCACGCGCGTTCTTCGAGTATGTGGATCGGGGCTCGTACGACGAGGTCACCCTGGCGCGCAACCGCACCGACCTGGATGCGCTGCGCTTCCGCCAGCGCGTGCTGCGCGATGCCTCGCAGCAGAACCTCGCCACCCCCATCGTCGGCCGCAATGCCTCCATGCCATTGGCGCTGGCGCCAGCCGGCATGGGCGGCTTCATTCGTGGCAATGGCGAGATCCTGGCCGCGCGCGCGGCGGAGGCCTGCGGGGTTCCGTTCTGCCTGAGCACGGTTTCGATCTGTTCCATTGAAGATGTGCGCGCGGCGACCAGCGCGCCGTTCTGGTTCCAGCTCTACATCCTGCGCGACCGCGAATACACGCACGAGCTGATCGCGCGCGCCGCTGCAGCGGGGTGCAACGCGCTGATGCTGACGGTGGACATCCCGGTGGGCGCGCTGCGCCGGCGCGATGCGAAGAACGGTCTCACCGTGCCGCCGCGGCTCACCCTTGGCAATGCGCTGGATTTCGCGCGCCGGCCGCGCTGGGCATGGAGCATGTTGACCGCCAAGCGCCGCGAATTCGGGAACCTCTCGAAGGCGATGGCCCGTGCGCATGGCCAGCATTTCTCCACCTGGGTGCAGTCGCAGATCGATCCGGCGCTCACCTGGGATGATGTCTCCGAGGTTCGCGCGCGCTGGCCCGGCAAGCTGATCGTCAAGGGAATCCTGGATCCGGAAGATGCGCGCCGGGCGGTTGAGCTCGGCGCCGACGCACTGGTGGTCTCGAACCACGGTGGGCGGCAGCTGGATGGCGCACCCTCGACGATCAGCGCATTGCCCGCGGTGGTGGAAGCCATGCAGGGACGCGCGGAGGTGCTGCTCGACAGCGGTGTGCGTTGTGGCCAGGACATCCTGCGGGCGCGCGCACTGGGTGCCAGCGCCGTGCTCGCCGGCCGCGCCTGGCTCTACGGCGTGGGCGCGATGGGAGAGCAGGGCGTGTCGCTGGCGCTGGACATCATCCGGCGCGAGCTGGCAGTGACCATGGCCTTGACGGGCTGCAACGATCTGCGCGCGGTGGATCGCTCGATCCTGATCTAGATCCGCGTGGGGCGTTACGGCAGCGGCATGGCCGCCGCGTGGCGCAGCAACCATTGGCGAAAGAGCTGCACCTTCTGGATTTCCAGGTAAGCCGGCGAGCAGACGAAATGGCAGTTGAGGCCGTATGGGATCGCCGCGCTCGAGGCCCTCACCAGCTGGCCGCTGGCGAGAAATGATTGCGCGAGGCTCCATCTGCTGAGCACCAGCCCTTGTCCATGCGCTGCAGCGGACAGAACCGCCACGCTGTCATCGAAAGCCGCGCCGCGTTCGGGCCAGCGGTCGCTGCTGTATGCGCACCCCTCGATCCACATCTCCCAGGGTTCGCTGCTCGAGTGCACCAATGGGTAGCCAGCCGTGGAGCGCTGCCCATCGAGCGTTCCGTGCCGCTCCAGCAGCTGCGGCGTGCACAACGGCACCAGGAACTCGTCGAACAGCTTCTCTGCATGCAGACGCGGCCAGTTGCCGCGTCCCATGCGTATGGCCACGTGCACGTCGGAGCGCGAGAAGTCCGCGAGTGCCGTGGTGCACTGCATGCGCAGATCGATGTCGGGATGGCTGGCAAAGAAATCCGGCAGGCGTGCGGTCAGCCAGCTGTTGAGGAAGGAGCTGAGCATGCTCACCACCAGCACGCCGCCGCTGCGCTCTGCACGCACCATGCGAAAGCCCTGCTCGAGTTCGTCCAGCCCGCGCTGCACGTAGGGCATGAGACGCTCGCCTTCTGCGGTGAGCTCCGCACCCTGGGGTGTTCTGCGCAGCAGGCGTACCTGCAGGTAGTCCTCCAGTGTCTTGATCTGCATGCTCACGGCGGCGGTCGACAGGTGCAGTGCCTCGGCCGCCTCACTGAAACTGCAACGCGCGGCGACCGCGGCGAACATGCGCAGCGCGGCGAGTGGCAACCGCTCGCGGGCAGGGCTCGCGGGCGCCGACTGGTCCTTCCTGGCCGCGGGCCGGGAGGCGGATCTTCTGCGGGCGGTGGGCACCTTCTTCACGCGCCTATTCTGCCGCAGCGCCAGGCCTTGCAACGAGTCGGCCATTCAGACGCATTGAAGCCCCCTTCAGAAAGTGGAAATGCCCTGCGTTGCCGGGTGAAGGAAGCTTGGCTCCAGCAGGAACCGATCTTCGCAATTCACCGTACCAGCCAAGGAGAGCAGAACATGAACCGTCCAGTCACCAGCTCGCGCACCTTCACGCCCGGCGTGGTCACCGCACTGATTCTTGCGGCAGCGCCGGGCCTGATTCCATTCACGGCCGCGGCCGCCGAGCCAACATCGATCCGGGTAAGGGTTTCCGACCTCGATCTGGCATCGGCAGAAGGCCAGCGCACGCTGGTCCGGCGCGTCGACGCGGCGATTGACAAGGTCTGTGCCCGGGCCGTCGGCAACATCAACCCGGCCGTTGCCGCGCCGAGCCGGATCAAGCATTGCCGGCAGGAAGCCGAGGCAGACGTGCGGCGCCAGCTGGCACAGCACGGTCTGCCGCCGACCCTGGTGGCCAGCCGCTGATTCGCCTTGTTCTGTGCGTCCCGGGGTTCGCGCGATGTGCACCCCGGGCGGCAGGTCAGACGTAAGGCGGCGTTGGAATGAGCTGCACGCCGCGGATCTTCTTTCCGACACGGGCCTTGAAGGTTGCCGGCTTCACCACCAGCACGTCGCAGGGCAGCGCATCCAGCACCTGTTCGGCCACGTTGCCCAGTACCAGCCGCTGGATGCCGGAGCGCGAGATCGCGCCCATCACAACGATGGCGGTGCGCTGGCGTCGCGCGAGCTTCAGGATCACATCCACCGGGTGCCCTTCGACAAAGTGCCGCTTCGCGTTTGGCAGGCCGGCCTTGTCGATCTCGCGATTGAAAGCCTCGCGACGCTCGCGGCGCACCTTGTTCTGAACCTGCACTGTCATTTCCGGAGCCGCGGCAGAGAGCTGCGTGACCGCGGCCATCGGACCATTCGCCCAGGCATGGGCGATGTGCAGCTTGCCGCCCAGCGAGCCGGCCAGCCGATCGGCCGCGGCCATGATGGCGGCATCGAGCTTCGCCGGCTTGGCGAAGCCGTGGGCCGGATCGATCGCGGCCAGCACTGACGGTCGATGCCAGGTGCCGCGGCGCTTGACCAGCAGTACGGGAACCGGGCTGCGGCGCAGCAGCTCCCAGTCATTGAAACGCAGCAGCGAGGGCAGCAGATGCCGTTTGGCGTGCCGCTCGGCCACGATCAGGTCCGCACCATTGCGCTGTGCCTGGCGGATGACGGCTTCATAGGCGGGGAAGTCCCACTGGCTCGCGACCTCGACCTTGATGCCGCGCTCGCGCAGTGGCGCGGCCAGCTTCTCCAGCTGGGTCAGCGCGCGCTCGCGCCATTCCTTCTGCATCTGCTGCAGCGACTGGCCCGCGACGTTGTAGGCATCCAGGTACAGCGGTGTGCACAGCGCGTGGAACAACGTGAGCGTCGCGCTGTTGGCTTCGGCCAGCTGCGCGGCCTTGTGCAGGGCCAGCTGGCTGCGGCTCTTTGGTTCCTTGATGGCGACGAGGATGTGGCGAATATTCTTCATGCGGTACCCCTCATGGGTGTTCGGGGAAAAGTTCAACGGAAATATAGCCGGCAACATCACGCAGCTGTTCCGGAGTCAGTGCCGTACGGAATGATGGCATCAGCTTGCGGCCATTCCACGCCGTGTCGGCAATGGCCTGGCGATCGCGGCCCACATTGTCCAGGGGCGCGCCATTGCTGGTGCCTGTGCCGCGGTCGCCGTGGCAGCCAGCGCAGAGCTGGCCGAACAGGGTCTTGCCCTGTGCAAGATCGGCCGGACCCGCCGGCAGCCGCAGTGCGGCGGGCGCTGCTGCTCCAGGTGATCCGCCAACGCGACCACCCGCGGGGGTCGTGGGCAGGGATGCGACTTTGCCCTCCAGCGAGAACAACCACAGGCTGTCGCCGTGCTCGCCGTTGCCGATCAGCGTGCCGGCCGACAGCACCGCCACGTACTGCCTGCCCTTGTATTCGAAGGTGCTGGGTGGCGCCGCGACAGCGGCGTCGGTCTGGAACGACCACAGCCGATGGCCGTTGTCGGCGTCCAGCGCGGTGAAGCGTCCATCGGTGCGGCCGACGAAGACCAGGCCGCCCGCGGTGGCCAGCGTGCCCGCCATGCAGCTCGACGCCCACTGCTGCTGCCACACCAGGCGGTTGGTGGTCAGGTCCACTGCGTTGAAGGTGCCCAGTCGCGCGATGCCATGTTGCGGATTATGGCCTCCACCGGCCCAGAAACTGTCCTGACCTGGCGGGTCGAAATCCTCCTTGCCGTCGCTGGAGCTGATGCCCGCGTGGTCGGTGCCGCAGATGAACATGCGGTACGTGCGTGGATCAATCGAACTCGGCGGCCAGTTCGCACCCATCTGCGGCTTGTACAGCACAGCTTCGTCCCAGAACGGCGTGAAGATCCGCCCGTGGTTCACCAGATCAAAGCCTTCGGGCGCGATGTCGATCTGCTGCGGCACCACGGCGTCGCCGATCACATAGGGCTGCGTCGCCGCCGTCTTGTTGCGCGGCTCCTGCGGAACGGGCCGCTCCTCGATCGGCGTCAGCGGCTTGCCGGTCTCGCGATCCAGGATGTACACCCAGCCGGTCTTGGAAACCTCGGCAATGCCCTTGCGCATCCTGCCGTCGTAGGGCGCATTGAACAGGATCACCGGATTCGGCGAGTCGTAATCCCACAGGTCGTGATGCACCTGCTGGAAGTGCCAGCGGTATTTGCCGGTCTTCGCTTCGAGCGCGAGCATCGACACGGTGAACAGGTTGTCGCCGGCGCGCTGCGAGCCGTTGTAATCCGGCCCGGCATTGCCGGTGGTGAAGTACAGCAGCCCCAGTTCAGGATCCACCGCCGGCGTCTGCCAGATGGGCGCGCCACCGTACTTCCACGCATCGTTGTCGGCCGGCCAGGTGTCGTGCCCGACTTCGCCGGGACCGGGAACCGTGTAGAAGCGCCAGATGTGCGCGCCGTTCTTCGCGTCGTAGGCGTCGATGTGGCCGCGAATACCGGCTTCGCCGCCCGCGAAGCCGACGATGACCATGCCGTCGTAGTACAGCGCGCCGGCGGTGATCGCATATCCCTTGAGCGGATCTTCTGCCTGGATCGACCACAGCAACTTGCCGGTGGCCTGGTCCAGTGCGACCAGCCGCGCATCGACCTGGCCCATGAATACCTTGCCTTCGCCGATGGCCACGCCGCGATTGACCCAGCCACAGCACACGCGCACGCGCGCCGGATCGATATCGGCGGTGTAGCGCCACAGGATGTCACCGGTTTCCACCGACACGGCGAACACGTCATTGGCGCCGGTGCTCAGGTAGATGACGCCATCCAGCACGATGGGCTGGCCCTGGCCGGAGTATTTCGTGCTGTTGCCCGAGTCCTGCAGATGGATGCGCCACTGGGCCTTCAGCTGCGCCACGTTGTCGCGGTTGATGGCAGTCAGCGGGGAGTAACGCTGGTTGTAGAGGTTGCCGCCATTGGTGAGCCAGCTGGTCGTGGGCAGCGCCAGCAGCTGCTGCGGCGTGTAGGCCGGCGCGGGTTTGATCTGTGCAACGACAGGGCAGGCCGCGACAGCGATCAGCACGCAACATGCCCACTGCCGCACTCGTCCCGGGTTGGCTTGCAGTCTCATCACCCCGCCCTTCTCGCCCACGCGCGTTCTGCTGGTCGTTTGGAGTACGCTTCCTCAGCGTCTCAACTGATCAGTCGGGGAGTTTACATGGGTTCGAAGGTTGTTCTGGTAACGGGGGCGGGGTCGGGAATCGGCCGCGCAGTGGCGATCCAGCTTGCGAAATCTGGCTACCAGGTGGCGATTGCCGGCCGCCGCATGGCCGCGCTGGAAGAGACCGCCGCCGCCGCTGGCGGCAAGCTGCTGTGCATCTCCACCGACGTCACGGACGAGGCCGCAGTGGCGAAGATGATCGACACCACGATTTCGAAATTCGGGCGGCTCGACGTGGTGTTCAACAATGCCGGCACCACGGCGCCCGCGGCACCCATTGACGAACTGGAGGTGGACGCCTGGCGGCGCGTGATCGACACCAACCTCACCGGCGTGTTCCTGGTGGCGCGGGCCGCGTTCCGCGCGATGAAGGCGCAGAGTCCGCAGGGTGGCCGCATCATCAACAACGGATCGATTGCCTCCGTCACGCCGCGGCCCAACATGGCGCCCTATACGGCGTCCAAGCACGGGGTAAGCGGCCTGACCAAGACCATCGCGCTGGAAGGTCGCCGCTACAACATTGCCTGCGGCCAGATCGACATCGGCAATGTGCAGACCAACCTGGGTATCTCCATGCAGGCCGGTACGCTGCAGGCGGATTTCACGATCAAGCCCGAGCCCACCTTCGACGTGCAGCATGTGGCCGAGGCGGTGCAGTACATGGCGGGCCTGCCATTGTCGGCCAATGTCTTGAACATGACGGTCATGGCCTCACATATGCCTTTCGTCGGACGCGGCTAGGGCCTCATCGGGCCCGCGCGCCCGGCGCCAAATCCGGAGGTCCCCCGTGAACCGCGAACCCGTCGGCATCTTCCGCTCGCCTGCACCCCATTGGGTCGGCGATGGCTTTCCCGCGCGCACCTTGTTTTCGTATGACCGGCTGGGCCGGCTGGTCAGCCCGTTCCTGTTGCTGGATTACGCGGGGCCGGCCGAATTCGAACCAACCGCCAAGCAGCGTGGCGTGGGCGAACATCCGCATCGCGGTTTCGAAACCGTGACCGTCGTGTATGAAGGTGAAGTCTCGCACCGCGATACCTCCGGCAGCGGCGGCACCATCGGGCCCGGCGACGTGCAGTGGATGACGGCCGGCAGCGGCGTGATGCATGAGGAATTCCACTCACCGGCATTCGCGGCGAGTGGCGGCCGCTTCAAGGTGGCGCAGCTGTGGGTGAACCTGCCGTCGGCGCAGAAGATGACCACGCCGCAATACCAGGCCATCACGGCCAGCCAGATTCCGTCGGTGGAGCTGACCGACGGCATGGGCAGGCTGCGCGTGATCGCCGGCCGCTACGGCGAGACCAAAGGCCCTGCCAGCACGTTCACCGAGCTGAATGTGTGGGACGCGACGCTCGCGCCCGGCAAATTCACGCTGCCGGTTCCTGAAGGGCATCACGCCATCATCGCGGTGCTGGAAGGCGGCGTGTCGTTGTCGCCCGAGCACGAGCTGGCCGATGGCGACAGCGCGGTGTTCGGCGCGGTTGGCGGCGGCATCGAGATGACGGTGCGCGCGCCGACCACGCTGCTGGTGATGACCGGCGTGCCCATCGACGAGCCCATCGCGGGCTACGGACCGTTCGTGATGAACACCCGCGATGAAATCGTGCAGGCCTTCGAGGACGTGAATGCCGGCCGCTTCGGCCGGCTGAGCTAGTCCAGCAGCCGATCGCCTTTTGGCAGCTGGTGCGCGTACCAGGCTGCCAGGCGATGGCGCACGGTCTTCTCGGAGACCTGCTCCTCGGGCATGGGCGCGATGAGCTTGTCATGCACCAGCAGGCGATACACGTACAGGGCCTTGTCTTTGGCTGAATCGGTGGCCTCGAACTGCACGACCTTGCGACCCACCGCGTAGTCGACGCCGGCCTGCAGGGCTGCCTTGAACAATTCGGCTTCGTGCTTGAACTTCTTCATGGCCGCCCGCGATGGTACGCCGTCAGTTCGCGGACTGCTCCGCGAATTGTCGCTGATAGAGCTGTGCATAGAGCCCGGCAGCGGCCAGCAGCTGGGCATGCGTGCCGCGTTCGATGATGCGGCCTTCCTGCATCACCAGTATCTGGTCCGCGCGCAGCACCGTGGACAGGCGATGCGCGATCACGATGGCGGTGCGGCCCGCCAGCGCACGTTCGAGCGCAGCCTGCACCGCGGCTTCGGAATTGGAATCCAGGTGCGCCGTGGCTTCGTCCAGCACCACGAGGTCGGGAGCCTTCAGCAGCAGGCGTGCAATGGCCAGGCGTTGCTTCTCGCCACCGGAGAAGCGATAGCCGCGTTCGCCCACCATGGTGTCCAGCCCGTTGGGCAGCGCTTCCACCGCATCCAGGATCTGCGCATCGCGCAGCGCGTCGCGCACCTGTCCATCGGTGGCGTCGGGCCGGGCATACAGCAGGTTGGCGCGCAGCGTGTCGTGGAACAGGTGTGCTTCCTGCGTGACCACGCCCACGCGCTGCTGCAGGGAGGCGAGTGTGGCATCACGCACGTCCAGGCCATTGAGCCGCACGGCTCCGCCCTGCACGTCGTACAGCCGCGGGATCAAGGTGGTCAGCGTGGACTTGCCGGCGCCGGATGGACCCACCAGCGCCACCAGCTGCCCCGGCGCCACCGTGAAATCGATGTCTTCCAGTACCACCCGTGACGGACCCTTGCGCTCGGGCACGGCGATGGATTCGAGCGAGGCCAGCGACACTTCGCTGGCGGACGGATAGCGGAACGACACATGGTCGAATTGCACGCCCAATGGACCGGCGGGTACCGCGGCCGCAGCGGGCTTCTCGGCGATCATCGGCTTCAGGTCGAGCACTTCGAAGATGCGCTCGAACGAGACCAGCGCCGTCATGATGCTGACCTGCACGTTCGACAGGCCCATCAGCGGGAAATACATGCGGCCCAGCAGCGCCACGAAGGCCACCACCGTGCCCAGGTCCAGTGCGCCGCGCGCGGCCAGCACGCCGCCCCAGCCGTAACTCACCGCGGTGGCAAGAGTCGCCATCAGCAGCAGCATGGTGCCGAACATGCGCCCGTACAGCGCGCCCTTGATGCCTACCTGCGAGAGCTGCTGGGCGCGCGCGTCAAAGCCGCTGGCGTCTTCCTGCGGCCGGCCGAACAGGCGGCTGAGCATGGCGCCGCCCACATTGAAGCGTTCCACCATCAGGCTGCTCATCGCGGCCCCGGCTTCATAACCTTCGCGCGTGACGGCCTGGATGCGACGCCCCCACAGGCGCGCGGGCAGCATGAACAGCGGCAGCAGGATCAATGCCACCAGCGCGATGCGCCAGGACAGCGCGAACATGGCCACCACGATCACCAGGACGGTGACCGTGTTGCCCACCACGTTGGACAGCACGTCGGTGAAGGCGCTGCGCGCGCCGGTGGCGTCGGTGACCAGCCGGTTGACCAGCGCACCTGTCTGCGCGCGCGCAAAGAACGCGATGGGCATCTGTTGCACGTGCTGGAACAGCTTGCGGCGCAGAGACACCACCACTTCTGCGCCGATGCGCGCGGCCAGATAGGTCTGCACCAGGCCCAGCGCCGCGTCCACCAGCCCGATGCCGGCCACCAGCAGCGAGAGCTTCACGATCAGCGGAATGTTCCCGGTCAGGATGCCGACATTGACGATCTCGCGGTAGATGAGCGGATTGGCGATGACGATGCCGCCGTTGGCGGCCACCGTGAGCAGGAACAGCAGCAGGGTGCCCAGGTACGGCCGCGCGTAGCCCAGCGCGCGGCGCGCGGTGCCCGGCTTCACCTTGCGTTGCAGGGCCGCGGGATCCACGGCCATCCTGCGCATCATTCCGGCTGGGCGTGACATGGTGTTGACCGGGGCGCTAGGGCCGCAGCTCCTGTGACAGATCCAGTTTTTCGAAACGACTGCCCAGCAGCCACACGCCCACGCCGATTTCCGTGGCCAGGACTGCAATGCCGAGCAGCAGGGCCACCGCCGCGGCGATCACGTTGCCGGCCAGCAGGTGCACGACGAAAAACGCGATGCCACCCACGATGCTCACCGGCAGCAACATGATGATCAGCGTCAGCATCTGGACCACCATGAACAGGATGCGTTGCCCCATCACCTCGATGCCCTGCGGGCCGCGCGCGGCACTGTTCTGCATCCACGCGGGAAACAGCACGGCCCCGGCATTGACGATCAGGAGCTGCGTCATGCACAGCACCGGCACCAGCAGCGCAGCCCCGATGGTTGCGAGGATGATCAGTCGTGGCGTGAGCCAGTTCATGCGTGGCGGAATGCCGTGTGGAACCAGCATTGCGCCAGCCAGCAGCATCAGCCAGATGATGCCGGTCAGCACCACCGCGGGCGTCAGCATTTCACCGAGCATGATCTGCCAGCCGCGCAGTGGATAGGTCTTGAGGATATCGGTGTTGGCCATGTCGCTGCGGTAGTCCTGCCGCGCCAGCTGGGGCCCGAGCACCAGCGCGTAGGCCGAGAAAATCAGGGTCACCACGCCGATCGGTGGTCCGACGGCCTTCATGAAGGCCGAGTCTGCAAACCAGGTGCCTGCGACGATGATGATGGCCGCTGCGATCAGTGCGTTGCGAAGCGTGAGGTACTCGCGCGTGCCCAGCAGGTTCTTCCACAGGAAGGCCAGCTCCGGCCGCCCGCCGCGCGCGAGATTGAATGGCGGTGGTCGCGCCTTTTCCTTGCCGCTGCCCAGCCGCCATTTGCCTGCGCGAATGGCGGCCAGTTGCTGGGCGCGCTTCTCGGCCTTGGCGATCGAGGCTTCCTCGAAACCCACCTGCACGCGCAGCACCCACCAGTAGTGGGCGGCATAGAGCAGCAAGGCCGGCCACAACGAGTTCAGGAATGCGTGCAGGCCCGCCGCCAGCACCGGTGCCAGCAGCAACCGGAACGGATACAGCACCCATGCCACCGGGCCGTGTTCGAAGACATCGGCCGTGAGCTCGATTCCCGCATTGGCGCGCGACCACAGCCATCCCAGCGGCAGGCCGACTATCAGGGCAATCGTGCCCCACGCGATCAACTGGCATCTCAGTGGCGGGATGCCGCGATCCTGCCAGCGCGTGATGACGAACCCCGAGCCGATGGTGTGCAGCGACACGGTGGAGAAGATCAGCCACCAGCCCGCGAAGCGGAACAGCGCGTGCGGTGAAATGCCGGACCATTGCCGCGAGAACAACGCCAGGATCACGGCGGTGAACAGGCTGGCCAGCGCAGCGCTGATCAGGCGGTAGTGGATCAGCGCCGGGCGGCCGACCGGAGCGGGGAAGAGGAATGCGATCTCCGCTTCGGTGAAACTCAATGCGGCGCGTTGCCGGCGCAAGGCCCAACACAGCGCCACGAAGACCAGCAGCACGATGGACCCGATGATCAGCACCATTGGCAGGCCGGCGGTGGGCAGGTCGTTGAATGGGGAGCCTGGCCTGCCGCCCGGGCGCGTCGGATAACGGCGGAAGAAGAAGAACCAGAAATAGGCGACCCCGAAGAGGGCGCCCACCAGGTACTTCGGCTGCTTGATGCGGCGCAGGCGCGAGACCAGCACGTTCCGGAAGGACGTGACCTTCAGGTAGACCAGTGCGCGGACGACTTCGGAGGCGCTCGCCACCTCAGCGCTCCGAATCGCCCGTGGCACGCACGAAGATTTCCTCCAGGCTCACGCCGGCTTCTCCGTTGCTGAACTGCGCCGTCACCTCGGCCAGCGTGCCGTCGGCGATCTTGGTGCCTTGCTTCAGGATCAGCACGTTCGAACAGACTTCCTCGAGAAGATGCAGCAGGTGCGAGCTGAGCACGATGGCCGCGCCATCCTGCGCACGCTGCTTGATGGACTTCTTCATGCGGCGGATGCCCAAGGGGTCGAGGCCCGTGAGCGGCTCGTCGAAGAACAGCACGCGGGGCGAATGCAGCAGGCCGCAGGCAATGATCAGCTTCTGTTTCATGCCACGCGACAGCGCGCCGGGCAGTTCATCGGCCTTGTCGGCAATCTCGAACTCATCCAGCAGCGGCTGCGCGATGGCCTCATGGTTCGTCACGCCATAGACGCGCGCCACGAAGGCCAGGTGCTGGCGCACGGTGAGGTAGTCGAACAGCCGCGGCTCATCGGGAAAGAAAGCCAGCGCGCGCTTGGCCGCAATGGGGGCGTTGGCGAGGTCGTTGCCGTTGATGGTCACCTCGCCGCTGGTGGCCGGGATGATTCCAGCCAGGCAGCGCAACGTGGTGGTCTTGCCGGCGCCATTCGGGCCAACCAGGCCCAGCACCTGGCCTGGGCGAACCGAGAAGGAAAGGTCGCGTACGGCTGTGAAATCCCCGTACTTCTTGCCGAGCCCCCGGACTTCGATCATGGGTCACTTCCGCTGTGGTTGTACGGTTTCGAAGCCCGCTGGCGGCGCATGATGCCATATCTTTCCGGCGCTACACTTGGGCCATGGAATTCAAGGACTACTACGCAATCATGGGTGTGGCACGCAACGCCACTGCCGACCAGATCAAGCAGGCGTATCGCAAGCTGGCACGCAAGTACCACCCGGATGTCAGCAAGGAGAAGGACGCCGAGGCCCGATTCAAGGAAATCGGCGAGGCCTATGAAGTGCTGCGCGACGCAGAGAAGCGCGCCGCCTACGACCAGCTCGGCAGCGGTCCGCCGCCCGGCCAGGAATTCCGTCCGCCGCCGGACTGGGGCAGCGGATTCGAGTTCCGTGGCGCGGGACAACCGGGCCCGGGCGAGCGGGAGTTCGCGTATTCGGGCGACGCCAGCGAGTTCTTCGAAACACTGTTCGGTCGGGCCGGGTTTGCCGGTGGCCCGCGGCGTCGGCCGCGTGATCGCGGTGAAGATCATCACGCGCGCGTGATGGTGGATCTGGAGGCTGCGCTGGAAGGTGGCACGCGCACCCTGACATTGCGCGTACCTGAAGTCGGTGCCGACGGTGTGCCGAAGCTGATCGATCGCACGCTGAACGTGAAGATTCCCAGGGGCATCCAGGCTGGCCAGCACATTCGGCTGGCGGGGCAGGGCGAAACGATTCCGGGTGCCGCCTCCCCCGGCGACCTGTTCCTGGAAGTGGCCTTCGCCCCTCACAGGCTGTATCGGCCGGATGGTCGTGACCTCAACTTCGATCTGCCGGTGGCGCCATGGGAGGCGGCCCTGGGTGCGAACATCACCGTGCCCACGCCTGGTGGTCCGGTGGAGCTGCGCATTCCCGCCGGTTCGAAAGGCGGCACGCGCCTGCGGTTGCGCGGTCGTGGCCTGCCGTCCAGTCCACCAGGCGATCTCTACGCCACCTTGCAGCTCGTGCTGCCGCCGGCCGACGATGCCGCGGCGCGCAGTGCCTACGAAGCATTCGCCTCGGCCGTTCCTTTCAACCCGCGTGCCGGATTCGGAGCCTGATCATGAGCAACAACCATGTGCGCGTGCTGGTCGGAGAAATTGCCGAAGAGCAGGAGTCGCTGAGCCTCGCGCGACTGTGCGAACTGTGTGATGGCGAGGCCAGCCTCATCGAGGAACTGGTCGACGAGGGTGTTCTGGAAGTGGCCTCCGCCGGGGAGCCGCGCTTTGCCGGCACTGCACTGCGCCGCGCACGCCTGGCCGTGCGCCTGCAACGCGACCTCGGCGTCAATACCGCCGGGGTCGCGATCGTGATCGACCTGCTGGAGCGGATCGAAACCCTGGAAAGCAGGTTCGGTCGCTGAACTTCAGGCCGGCGGGATGTCGTGAATCTGCACGGCCTTGCGTGCTTCGACCAGCAGTGTCCGGTAGCGCGCATAGGCGGCGGCGCCGCGCGTGATGTACCCGAACTGATGCTCCGCCTTGCGCGGCAGCAGCACGATGGGCGTGGCGACTGGAAAGCCGGGCATGCCCGCGGCCAGTGTCAGCAGCAGACCAGACAACTGGCCGCCGCGGTTCGGCGAGTTGAGGATTGCCAGACGCATCTCGCCGCGCTCGGCCGTGCTCAGATAGACCTTGCCCTTCGCGGCCGGCAGGCACACGGACCCGACCTGGGCGTTTGCGGAATCGAAGCGCTCACGCTCGCTGAACTGCAGACACTGACGATTCTCGTGCCAGGCGATGACCGTGCAGTAGGCATGAATGCCGCCGGCGGCTTCGAACGAGGAACGCAAGGTGAGGTACTCGCCCTCGAGCCAGGTCACGGCGCTGCGCACATAACTGCCAAGTTCCGGTGGTGCGACCTGCGGCGCGGAATTCGCGGCAGAGCGCAGGCTGAGGCCCAGTGCCTGTTCGATGCGCACCAGGCTCGCCAGGCTGAACGGGCGGTCACCGGCCAGCGCCTTTTCAAGAGTGGAAACGCTGATGCGTGCCTGGTCGGCCAGCTTGCGGCGCGAGATACGTCGCTCTGCGAGCGCTTCGCGCACCAGATCGGCAACCTGCTGGCTGTGCGCGGGAGTCAGTGCCATCGCTTCGTCAACCCAGCCAGTTCTTGCCGCGCAGTGTCGTGAGATAAGGCAGCAGCTTTGCGTCCGCCGCGGCATCCGGGCTCTGGTAGGACCAGCTCGCCTTCGGCGGCATCGACACCAGAATCGCCTCGGTGCGGCCACCGGATTGCAGCCCGAACAATGTGCCGCGATCGAAGACCAGGTTGAATTCCACGTAACGCCCGCGGCGGTACAGCTGGTAGGCGCGATCGCGTTCGGTACTGGGCGTATCGCGCCGGCGCAGGATCACTTCCTTCAGCGCATCGTGATAGCCATGGCCGACCTTCTTCATCAGCGCAAAGGCCTGCTCCCAGTTCAGCGGCATGTCCGGCGATTGTTCGTTCACGTCATCGTAGAAGATGCCGCCGATGCCGCGCGCTTCACCGCGATGCTTGAGCAGGAAGTACTCGTCGCAGTGACGGCGCGCCACCGGATAGATGGCTGGCGAGACGGCATCGCAGGCGGCGCGTGCGGCGCGATGCCAGGACACCACGTCTTCTTCATAAGGAATGAATGGCGTCAGGTCGAAGCCGCCGCCGAACCACCACACATCGCCGGAATTGAAGAAGCGCACGTTCATGTGGCTGGTCGGTGCATGCGGATTCAGCGGATGCATCACCACCGAGACCCCCATCGCGCGAAAGCCCTGGCCGGCCAGTTGCGGATTGCGCGCGGTTGCGGCCGGCGGCAACTGCGAGCCACGCACGTCGGAAAGTGCAACGCCGGCGCGCTCCATGACCTCGCCGCCTTCCTGCACGGCGGTGATGCCGCCGCCTTCGAGTTTGCCTGCACCGGCAGGACGCTCCCATGCATCGCGCAGGAAGCTGCCGCCCATCTCATCGCCAAAGGTGCTGCACAGATCGTCCTGCAGCTGGTGCAGGTAGCCAAGCACCGCGGAAGAGCGGGGGTCATTCTGGTTCATGCGCGGCATTTTAGGATACCTCGGCAACGCCCGATGCAGTAATGTGCCGCCGATGATTCGCCTGGCCGCCAACCTTTCCACCCTGTTCACCGAGCTGCCGTTCCTGGAACGGTTTGCTGCTGCTGCCGAGCAGGGCTTCGCGCAGGTGGAGTGCCAGTTTCCGTATGAAGCGGAAGCCGAGGCCATCGCCGCAAGGCTGCAGGCCACGGGAATGGAACTCGTTCTGTTCAATGCGCCCCCCGGCAATGCCGGCGAGCGTGGCCTTGCCTGTCTGCCCGGGCGCGAGCGCGACTTTGATGCCGGCATCGAGCAGGCGGTGCGCTATGCCATGGCAACCGGGTGCAGGCAGGTGCACGTGATGGCTGGCCTGCTGCCACAGGGCGCGGATCGGGCGGGTTGTCTCGACACCTATGTGGCAGCGATCAGCCGCGCCGCGGATCGTCTCGCGGCCATCGATGCGACCGTGCTGATCGAGCCAATCAATACGCGCGTGGATGTGCCGGGTTACCTGCTCGACTCCACGCAGCTCGCCATGGAATGCATCCAGCGCGCTGCACGCTCCAACCTGCGGCTGCAATTCGACGTCTACCACATGCAGATCATGCAGGGAGACCTGCTGCGCTCCATCGAGCGCCTGCTGCCATCGATCGGTCACATCCAGATCGCCGACAACCCCGGGCGCCACGAACCGGGCAGCGGTGAGGTCGCCTTCGAGCGCCTGCTGCCCGCCATCGACGCGCTGGGTTACAGGGGCTTCATCGGCTGCGAATATGTGCCGAGTGCTGGTACGGTCGAGGGCCTGGCCTGGGCACGAGAGTGGCTGTGGCCGTCCGCGAACTGAGCAAGAAGAAGATCGGGAGAATCAACGTGTATGTGGTGACCGGAGTGGGTGGATACATCGGCGCAGCCGTGGCGGAGAACCTGCTGAGGGATGGCGTGCCGCCGGGCGATATCCGTGTCACCAGCCGCAACGACATCACGCTGGCCAACTGGCGCAGGCGCGGCGTGGACGCGCGCAAGGCGGATTTCAACGATCAGGCCGCACTGACCGCGGCCTTTCGTGGTGCGGCGGCGGTCTTCATGGTGTCGACGATGGAGGTCGGCGAGCGTCGCCAGCGCCAGCACGCCAATGCCGTTGCAGCCGCCCGCGACGCCGGCGTCGGACACCTTGTCTATACCTCGTTCCTGAATGCCGAGAATCCCGCGGTCAACTCGCTGGAGCTGGAGGACCACAAGATCACCGAAGGCATGATCCGGAGCAGCGGCATCAGCTGGAACTTCATGCGCAACAACCAGTACGCCGATGCGATGGCCGAGAACCAGGCCGCCATCGCGATCACCACCGGCAAGGCCATCGGCAATACCGGCGCAGGGCGCGTGGGTTTCGTTACCCGCGATGACGTGGCCGCCGTGGCGGCGAAGCTGCTGCAGGGCAAGGGCGAACCGAACACGGCCTATGAGGTCACCGGTCCCGAGGCGCTGGATTTCCCCGCGGTCACCATGCTGATCCGCGAATTGAGCGGCGCCGAGATACAGGACATCGACCTGAACGACGAGCAGATGTACGCGATGTGGGATTCACTGGGCGTGCCGCGCGAGGCAACCGGTGATTTCTCCAGATCCCCCGTGCCCTGGTGCAGCGACGGCATGGTTTCCTTCGGCCGGATGATTCGCGAAGGGCGGCTCGATCGCGTCACCGATGTGGTCGAGCGCTTCACCGGACGCAAGCCGAAGTCCATGCGTGACCTGATGCTGGAGCGGCGCATGAGCTGGCCGCCCGCCAGGCCTCTTTAGAAACACCCACGAGGTGCGCCATGCGCAGATTCATTGCGACGCTGTGCCTTCTGCTCGCCACTGCACTGCCGGCAACAGGCGCCACGCCCAGCGCCGATCAGGCCGCCTCCGGGCTGAAGGCTGCGCTCAATCAGGGCGCCAGCAAGGCGGTTGCACTGCTGGGCAGGGAGGATGGCTTCTTCGGCAATCCGGAGGTGCGTATCCCGCTGCCGGGCAAATTGCAGAAGGCGCGCAAGACGTTGAAGAAGCTGGGGCTGAAGAAGCAGACCGACGCGCTGGAGCTGGCGATCAACCGGGCCGCCGAGGCCGCGGTGCCGCAGGCGCGCCAGCTGTTCGTCGATGCAATCGGCAGGATGAGCGTGGCCGACGCCGTTTCCATCCTCAAGGGTCCCGAGGATGCGGCCACGCAGTACTTTCGCGCCACGATGACGGCGCCGCTGACCGAGGCCTTCCAGCCCATCGTCGGTGAAGCGACCGCCGAGATCGATCTGGCGAAGAGCTATGACGCGCTGGCCGCCAAGGCCAGTGCGCTCGGGCTGATGGACGGGGAAGACGCCTCGCTGGATGCCTACGTGACGCGCAAGGCGCTCGATGGGCTGTTCCTGATCATGGCCCGCGAAGAGGTCGCTATTCGCAAGGACCCGATGGGGCAGGCCGATGCACTGCTGCGCTCGGTGTTTGGCAGCCTGTAGCAGGAATCCTCTGCTACCCTCGCCACCGGATACGCAATTGCGGAGGCGTCATGAAGAACAAGCTGCTGTGGGTGGGTCTGGTCGCGGCAACTGCGAGCCTGGCACAGGCAGCCGGCGCCGACGATACCCACTTGTACTGGGGTGACACCCACCTGCACACCTCGTATTCCATCGACGCCTACTCCACCGGCAACTACGTCATCGATCCGGACACTGCATTCCGCTACGCGCGCGGCCTGCCCATCCTGGATCCGGTCTCGCGCGAGAAGATGCGCATCGAGCGGCCGCTGGATTTCCTCGTGGTTTCGGATCACGCCGAACTGCTGCAGCTGCAGATCCGGCTGGAAGAAGAAGACCCGGACCTGATGGCGACCCCCACCGGCAAGCGCCTGGCCGAGATGCAGAAGCAGAACCGCAATGCCGTGTTCGGGCAGGTGGGGCAGATCATCCAGGGCCAGGGCAAGGAGATGCTGGTGGACCTGGACAGCGACAAGGTGCGCGGCAATGCCTGGCGCCGCCAGGTGAAGATGGCGGACGACAACAACGTGCCGGGCAAGTTCACCGCGATGATCGGCTGGGAATGGTCGTCGGCACCGGACTGGAGCAACCTGCATCGCGTGATCATCACGCCGGCAGATGGCGCCACCGCCGGCAAGTTCCTGCCCTACAGCTCCTATATCAGCAACAAGCCCGAAGACCTGTGGGCCTTCCTCGACAGGACCACGCGCGAAACCGGCGCGCAGTTCGTGGCCATTCCGCACAACTCCAACATGTCGGGCGGCAAGATGTTCGATCGCGTCGACAGCGAAGGCCGGCCGATTACCGCCGAGTACGCGCGCGAGCGCATCCGCTGGGAATCGGTGATGGAGATCGCGCAGTCCAAGGGCACTTCCGAAACCGATCCGGCACTGTCACCGAATGACGAGTTCGCCGGTTTCGAGCTGCGCAACAAGCTGCTGCCGGGCACACCGACGCCGGCGCAGCCCGGCATGTTCGCGCGCTCCGCGCTGCTGGAGGGCCTGCAGTTCGAGCAGAGTCTCGGCGTCAATCCGTACAAGTTCGGTTTCGTCGGTGGCACGGATTCACACACCGGGCTGTCTTCGCAGCAGGAATATGACTTCAAGGGCAAGCTCACCAATCAGCTGGTCACGGCCAACCGGCCGACCAGTCGTGGCGCATTCCCGATCTGGGAACTGTCGGCCGCGGGTCTGGCGGGCGTGTGGGCGACGGAGAACACGCGCCAGGGCATCTTCGATTCGTTCCGGCGCAAGGAGGTCTACGGCACCTCCGGTCCCCGCATTGCGCTGCGCGTGTTCGGCGGCTTTGGCTTCAAGGAAGCCGACGCGAAGGCCATGGACATCGCCGCGATCGGCTACAAGGGTGGCGTGCCCATGGGCGGTGACCTCGCCAAGGCGCCGAAGGGGCAGGCGCCAAGCCTGCTGATCCACGCGTCGCGGGATGAGTTGAGCGGCAACCTGGATCGAATCCAGGTGATCAAGGGCTGGGTCGACGCGAAAGGCGAACAGCATGAAAAGGTGTACGACGTCGTCGGGTCGGGCAAGCGCAAGCCCGATGCGAACGGCCACCTGCCCGAGGTGGGCAACACGGTGGACGTGAAGACGGCCACGTACACCAACACCATCGGTGCCGCCCAGCTGGCGGGTGTGTGGAAGGATCCGGACTTCGATCCGAAGCTGCGCGCTTTCTACTACGTGCGCGTGCTCGAGATCCCGACGCCGCGCCACTCGCTGTACGATGCGGTGGCGCTCAACATCGACCCGGCCACCACCAATGCACCGCTGACCATCCAGGAGCGGGCCTGGTCATCGCCGATCTGGTACACGCCCTGAGCGTGCGCAAATGAGTGCCGGGCTGCGCCGGGTTCTGCGCGAGCCGCTGGTCCATTTCATTGCCTTCGGGGCGTTGATCTATCTCGCCTGGGGTCTGTGGGGACAACGTGGCGATGACGACGCGCACCACATCGTGGTGGATCGCGCCGCACTGCTGCAGTACCTGCAATACCAGGCCAAGGCCTTCGAACCGGGCACGTTCGGCGAGCAGCTTGACGCCATGGCCCCGGCCGAGCGCCAGCAGCTGATCGACAACTTCGTGCGCGAGGAAGTGCTGTACCGCGAGGCCAAAGCGCTGGGGCTGGAACGCGGCGACTACGTGATGCGGCTGCGCCTGGTGCAGAAGATGGGTTTTCTGCTCGAATCCACTACCGACGAGAAGCCCACCGATGCCGAGCTGCAGAAGTATCTGGACGAGAACGCCGAACTCTATTCGGTGGCGCCGTCCTGGACCTTCACCCATGTGTTCCTGGATTCCACCGAGCGCGGTGATGCCGCGGCCCGGCGCGAGGCCGAGCGCATCCTGGTCACGCTCAACAAGGTGCATGCCGGCTTCAACGACGCGCCGCGCTACAGCGACCGCTTCGCGTTCCTGCAGAACTATGTGGAGCGCACCCCGGACTACATCGAGAGCCAGTTCGGCCAGGACTTCATGCAGGCGCTGGCCAAGCTGCCGGTGGGCACCGGCCTGTGGCAGGGCCCGCTGCACTCGGACACCGGCTGGCACCTGGTGCTGCTCACCGCCCACACCGCCGGCCGGGCCCCCAAAGTGGATGAGATCAGGGATCGACTGGTCGATGACCTGAAGCGCGATCGCGCGGCTGCGCGGCAGGATCAGGCCATCCGCGCCCTGATCGATCAGTACCAGGTGCAGTTCGTGGACATCCCCGGACACCCGGAAAAATGAGCACGCGCCGGCGCTGGTTCGCCGCGTTGCTGCTGTGTGCGGGCGCCCAGGCAGGGGCGCATGAAGCACG
>Ga0164241_10001311_pt1 | contig 31739 bp, 28 predicted proteins | sample OricomyardsoilBY_FD_108780 | JGI IMG/M metagenome (GOLD analysis project Ga0164241, IMG submission 108780) | Backyard soil microbial communities from Emeryville, California, USA - Original compost - Back yard soil (BY) | ecosystem: Environmental > Terrestrial > Soil > Unclassified | place: USA... | reverse complement strand
TGTATTTATAGTTACAGTAGCGTTTTTGGTTAGACGCTGGATTATACGCGTGCCCCGCTTAAACCAAGCCGAATTGAACGGGTTTCCTAAAATAGATGCCACCCTTATTTTATTAGCTGAAATTTATTTGCTTACCTGCATATTTAGTATGAACACAGGCGATATGGCTATGCACCATGGCGAATATGGTTTTTTAATAAGCGGTGTATTAATGCCAATTTTTAATGGCTGGGATTACAGCAGCATACATTTGGTAGAGCGTATGGGATGGTGGGGCCACTTTTTAGGCGTGTTGGCATTTTTATGCTACCTGCCGTATTCAAAACACTTGCATATTTTATTGGCTTTCCCTAATACTTATTTTGCACGTTTGGCACCTAAAGGTTATATGGATAATATGCCATCGATAACCAAAGAAATTAAGTTGATGATGAACCCCGACGCAGTGCCTGCCGATACAGGTGCCCCTGAAGAGCCTGTTAAGTTTGGTGCGAAAGATGTAATGGATTTAAGCTGGAAAAACCTGTTAGATGCCTACACATGTACCGAGTGCGGACGTTGTACCTCATCGTGCCCGGCTAACCTTACGGGTAAAAAACTAAGCCCGCGTAAAATAATGATGGATACCCGCGACAGGATGGAAGAAGTAGGCAGCATTATTGAAGCTAATAACGGGGTGTGGGTAGATGATGGAAAATCGTTGATTGAAAACGGGTACATAAGTGTTGAAGAGTTACGCGCATGTACTACCTGCAATGCTTGTGTTGAGGAATGCCCTGTAATGATAAGCCCGTTGGACATTATATTACAGCTACGCCGCAACTTGGTAATGGAAGAAAGTAACGCACCTGCCGAGTGGGCGGGTATGTTTACCAATATGGAAAACAACGGCGCGCCTTGGCAGTTTAGTCCGCAAGACAGGCTGAACTGGGAGAAAGCTTAGTGGATTGATTATTGATAAATGATTATTTATTATTAGGCGCTATCCGGTAGAAATGGATAAAAAGGAATTAAAGAAAAGGACTAATGGTTTTGCGCATAGGTGTGTGAAAGCCGCCTCTTCTTTACCAGATAGTAAGTTGGGTAATCATATTTCATATCAATTAATCAGATGTTCTACTTCAGTTGCTGCTAATTACCGGGCTGTATGTGTTGCGCATTCAACTCCTGCATTTGCAGCTAAATTAAGTATAGTAATTGAAGAAGCTGATGAATCAGATTTTTGGTTAGAGTTTGCAGTAGATGAAGAGTTACTGATTGCGAAACAGGTAGAGGGACTTAGACAGGAAGCACAAGAGTTATGTAATATATTTATTGCAGCACGTAAAACAATTCAGACTAAGGAAAAGTAATGCGGCTTGCAATTATCAATAATAAACCATTAATAATAAATTGAAAGTATGGAAGTGAAAACAATGGCAGACTATGCCGCGAACGGCGAAACCCCTGAGGTATTATTTTGGGTAGGATGTGCAGGTAGTTTCGATCAAAGGGCGCAAAAAGTAACCCGTTCGTTTGTAAAAATACTGAACCACTTAAACATAAAGTTTGCTGTATTAGGCACCGAAGAAAGCTGTACCGGCGACCCTGCTAAACGCGCAGGTAACGAGTTGGTTTTTCAAATGCTGGCTATGCAAAACATTGAGGTAATGAATAACTATGGTGTAAAAAACATAGTTACTACGTGCCCCCATTGCTTTAATATTTTAAAGAACGAATACCCGGGCTTGGGTGGTAACTATAAAGTAATACACCATACTACTTATTTGCAAAACCTGATAAACGAAGGCAAGATTAAAATTACCGATGCCAACTCGTTTAAAGGCAAAAAAATAACTTACCACGATAGCTGCTACTTAGGCCGTGCAAACGAAATTTACGAAGCACCACGTAAGTTGTTGGAAGAGTTGGATGCAGAGTTAGTGGAAATGAAAAGCTGCCGTACCAAAGGCCTTTGCTGTGGTGCAGGTGGCGCACAAATGTTTAAGGAAGATGAACCCGGTAAAAAACGTATTAACATAGCCCGCACTGAAGAAGCACTTGAAACCGATGCACAAATTGTAGCGGCTGCCTGCCCTTTCTGTAATACCATGCTTACCGATGGTGTTAAAAGCAAAGACATGCAGATGAACGTTAAGGTGTTTGACATTGCCGAGTTGCTTGCCGCAGGCCAAGGGCTTGAAACTATTGCTTAGAGAATTAACCTCAACCCAACCCCTCTCCTTCGGAGAGGGGCGTACATGTGGGCAAATGCAGGATTATAAGTTATTCCCCATATAATTTATAAAGCTTCTAAATTCATTTAGCTCTGTGAAACTCTTTATATTACCTCTTGTATTTCTTTGTGGTAAAATGTATTGTTTGTATTTAATCAGTGCTAAATAACTTTGTAGTTGATGCTTAAAAAAATATGGCGGTTTGTATGGAAGGCTACTTTAGCTTTCTTCGTTATTTCGATTCTATCGGTAATAGTTTTCCGCTTTGTACCTGTGCCTGTAACTATATTAATGTTACAACGCTGCGTAGAGCAGAAAATAGACGGCGAGCCCATGCACTTAGAAAAAGACTGGGTGCCGTTAAGTAAAATAAGCAATACCCTGCAATTGGCTGTAGTTACCAGCGAAGACCAAAACTTTTTGTGGCATAATGGGTTCGATTTTGAGGCTATTGAAAAGGCTGTGAAGTATAACGAGAAACAAAAGAAACGTAAACACCCTAAAACACGAGGTGCCTCAACCATTTCGCAGCAAACAGCTAAAAATGCATTCCTGTTTCCGGCACGCAGTTTTATACGCAAGGGTTTAGAAGTTTACTTTACGGCACTAATAGAATTGCTGTGGAGCAAGCAACGTATTATGGAAGTGTACCTGAACGTAATTGAAATGGGCGATGGTATATATGGCGCTGAGGCGGCATCGATGCACTACTTTCATAAACATGCCTCGCAATTAAATACTACAGAAGCTGCTGCTATAGCGGCAATACTGCCCAATCCCATAAAATATAATCCGGTTAAGCCATCGGCGGTGGTATTAAAGCGGGAGGCATTTGTACTTTACCAAATGCGCATGTGGGGCGGCAAGTTGGATTATAACATGAAAGATTTTGACGAGGAAGAATAGGTTTACAATTTAACTACTGCCGAGTTATCAGTACACTCAACTAATAACTGGCCTATGGTTTTGTTTAATACCGGGTGTTGGTACGTACTTGCAATTTCGTTAAGTGGTAAAAGGGTAAAGCGGCGTTGCTGCATGTAAGGGTGGGGTATTATTAATTCGGGCAGATTAACTACTTCGGTGTCGTATAACAGTATATCAATATCAATAACACGGGGACCCCATTTAACGGTTTCAACACGGCCAACTTCTATTTCAATATTTTTTACGGCAGTTAATAAGTTAAGCGGCGAAAGGTTGGTTTGTATGGCTATTGCCATGTTAATAAATGCTTGTTGCTCTTTCATCCCCCATGCTTCGGTTTCGTATATTGCTGATTGGGAAGTTACGGCCCCGCATCTGAAATCTATCAATTTCAGCGCTTTATCAAGGTTTTTAAGCCTGTCGCCCATGTTTGAGCCCAATAAAAGATAAACTTCCGCCATGCGTACCAAAGTATTATTATTGCAAACCAAAATAAAATTTGTTTTAAACCAAGCCGTCAACAACCATAAAAAACTAACAGTATGTTACAGTTTCTAAAATTTGTATTTGCCACTATAATAGGCATAGTTTTATTCTTTGTTATTTGTTTATTCCTGCTAATAGGTTTTGCTGCTTCGGCAAGCAAAGAAACCATAGCCACGGTAAAATCGAACTCGGTATTAAAGTTAGACCTGAATTATAATATACCCGAAAAAACAGTTGATAACCCTTTTGCAGGTTTAAGCATAGGCAACCCTAAGCTTTCGAAAAAAGCTATTGGCCTTACTGAAATACGCCAGTGCATTACTAAGGCAAAAACCGATGATAATATTAAGGGCATATACCTTGATTTAGATTTGAACGATAATGGTTACGCTACCCTTGAGGTATTGCGCGAGGCGTTAATTGATTTTAGAAAGAGCGGTAAGTTTGTATATGGCTACGGCGAAATATTTACACAAAAGGCCTATTACTTAGCTACAGCAGCCGATAAAATTTACCTGAACCCCAACGGTGGTATGGAACTGAAAGGTTTTGGCCGCGAAATAATGTATTACAAAGGCTTGTTTGATAAGTTGGGCATACAAGTGCAGGATTTTCACTGCGGTGCTTACAAAAGCGCTATTGAACCTTTTATACGTACTGATATGAGCGCTGCTAACCGCGAGCAGTTAACTATGCTATATGGCGGAGTGTACAACCAGTTTTTGGGCGATATAGCCGAGGCGCGTAAAATTGATACTGCAACATTAGGCGATATAATAAACAACCTGAAAGCCGAAACACCCGAAGAGGATAAGGCTTTGAATTTAATAGACGATGTGTTTTACTACGACCAAGTGGTTGATGTCATGAAAGCAAAAATTGGCGTTGATAAGAAGAAGGATTTAGATATGGTTGACTTGGGTAAGTATGCCACTACACTTTCGGATGATGGTGGTGCAGGCAGCAAAATTGCCGTAGTATATGCCGAAGGCGAGATAGTAGGCGGCGAAGGAAAGGAAGACGAAATAGGTGGCGAAACTTTTGCGAAGCTGATAGCTAAATTGCGTAAGGACGATAAAGTAAAAGCTATTGTATTACGCGTTAACTCGCCGGGCGGCAGCGCACTGGCAAGCGATGTAATGTGGCGCGAATTGATGTTGGCTAAAAAGGATAAACCTTTGGTAGTTTCGTTTGGTAATGTAGCGGCATCGGGTGGTTATTATATTGCATGTATGGGCGACAGGATTTTTGCCGAGCCTAATACTATTACAGGTTCAATAGGTGTGTTTGGTTTGTTGCCGAATGCGCAAAAGTTTTTTACTGAAAAGCTGGGGGTTACTTTTGACCAAGTGAAGGTAACCAAGCACGGTGTATTAGGTGGTATTACCAGCCCGTTGGATGAAACTGAATCGGCTATAGCACAGCGCAATGTTGAGAAGACTTACCGCGAGTTTAAAATGCGCGTAGCTGAAGGCCGTGGCAAGGACACTGCCTATATTGAAACCATTGCACAAGGCCGCGTATGGACAGGTACACAGGGTATTGCCAACGGCTTAGTAGATGAAATTGGCGGCTTAGACCAAGCTGTAGCTTTTGCTGCTAAAAAAGCCAATTTAAAAGAATACAAATTGAAAGCATACCCGGAAGAAAAATCGATGAGCGAGAAAATTGCTGAAAGCTTTGGCGATGCTAAAATGAATATGGTAAAAGAACAATTGGGCGACCAATATGAAACTTACAAAACCTTACAGTGGCTTAAGCAATGCAAAGGCACACAAATGCGTATGGTTTACGATTTAGGGCTGTAAAAGTGTTTCCGCGGATATCGCAGATCACGCAGAATAAAAATTTAGAAAGGTGTTACTACTTATGGGGGGTAACACCTTTTTTTTGCTAATTGCTTTTTACCACATGTACGTTCATTCCTAACCTATCCATAATAAAGGTGTACATAAACGCCATTTGCTCTAATCCGAAATTAGTATTTGAAACGTTGTGCCCTGCATTTTCTTCTACATACACCAAGTATGGAATATCGGCAGATGCATTTTCCTGTAATGCCGCAGTAAGTTTATAGGTATGGAATGGAACAACGCGGTTATCGTTATCGCCTATAAATTGTAACACCGAGGGATATTTTATCCCTTTATTGATATGATAAACAGGTGATATTTTTAATAGATTTCCGAAGTCGGTGGAATCATCAGGGTCCCCGTATTCAGGAATACCTACAGCCGATAATGAGGAGTATAAATTATACCGTAGCATATCATAAACGCCTGCACGCGGTACAGCTACCCTAAACAATTCGGGGTATTGTATGGCAGCATTACCCATAAGCCACCCGCCTTGCGAACCACCTGTAATGGCAATTTTATTAGCACTGCTGTATTGGTTATTTATCAACCATTTTGCGGCGTATGCAACATCATCAATCGAATTTTGTTTGTTTTCTCTTCGTCCTGCGTTATGCCAAAGGGTTCCAAATTCGCCGCCACCTCTAATTAATGGTACTGCAATAATTGCATTTCGCCTAAGCAGCATACCAAAACAAGGGTCGTAAAAAGGCGATGTAACTACTCCAAATCCGCCATAAGCATACATTACCACGGGCGTATTTGAATCGGGTTTCATGTCATTATTATAAGTAAGGTACATGTATATATCAGTACTATCTTTCGATTTGTAACTTACCACTTTGGTGGTGTATTTAGATGAGAGGGCAAAACCTGCGTATTCATCGGGCAACTCGCTTTTTAATGTATTTAGATTAAGCCTCATAGTAACTTTAGGCATAGAAAAGGAGTTGATGTAATAATATGTAAGCGTATCGGCATAAATTCTATCGAATCCTGAAACTGAAACCCCTTGCGGTAGTTGTATGTTTTTTAATAACGCACCTGTGTTACTGAACACATAACATAAGTAGTTGCCCTTATCATTGTAAATGCAAATTAATTTATCGTTCAGATAGTGTGCTTCAAGCAGTGGTTGGTTAAAAGTTTCAATCAATATTTTACCATCATTTGTTTTTTCGTAGTTGTAGGCCATAATACAGCCAAAAGGTGTTTTGTAATGTGATTGTGCTATGAATGCTCCGTTAGCTTCGCCGATTACCTCAATATCGTCAGGGTTCATGTTTAAACCTACCATAAAGGGTTTCATCATAGCAGGTTCAGATGAATTTGCTACAGCATACGACAGTACCCCGAAACGCTTACCGTTTTGGATTTTGGTTTCGCCCATTATTAAAAACTTACCCTTACCAATGGTATAGAAAGTTTTTAACCCTCCATTTTTCTCCGAAACCATTATATCATTATCGGGATTAGTGCCAATTTGATGATAAAATATGCTTGAGTTATTTGCTACTGATGAAAGTTCGTTGCCACCTTCGGGCTTATCGAATTTAGTGTAATAAAAGCCATGTTTATTCCATGCTATACTATACTTTGTCCAGCTAATTTTAGAGTCTAATATTTTTTGGGTAATTGCATCAACAATAATTATTTCATTCCAGTCGCTACCACCATGAGAAATTCCAATAGCTATTAACGAATCATCCCAGGATACGGAAATGAAATTGATTGATATTGCATCTTTATCATTACGTAAAAATTGTGCTGTTGAAATTAGCTTCCCCCAACCGTGGTTTATTTTTTTCTTATATTCTATAATTGGCGAGTTATCAGACTGATAATCGTAGCGTTCGGTAAAATAATAGCCACCAATTTTGTTTTTAATATAGTTTGAAACTGAATCGGTGTAATAGGCATAGGCTATTTCCCGCTCAATTACAGTATATCGGCTAAATACGGAGTTCCTGTATTTTCTGATTAAATCACTTTGTGTGTTTAGCCAGTCAATGGTTTGTTTACTGTTTAAATCCTCAGTCCACCTAAATGGGTCATTAACCACGTAACCGAATTTTTCAATTTTATCGTTGGTTTTAAATGCTGCCGGATAATTGTAGGTTATTGATGTTTGAGCATATATGTATGAGTTTGAAATACATAAAGTTAAAAGAATTAACAACCAAAATCGCATTAAATGGCCCATAACTACAGATTATTTTTTGCGAAAATATAATTTTTAATATAAAGCGCAATATAGATACACATATTGGAGTAGGTAGTTGAGATAGATATATAATATTGCCCTTAACGGCGCCTTACTTTACCAAGTAAAATATTTACCCTAAGTTTGGCTGTTCACTTATTTCAATACTAAACAAATGAAAGACGCATATATTTTCGACTCGGTACGTACACCGCGTGGCCGTGGTAAAAAAACCGGCAGCCTGCACGAGGTAAGGCCTATTGAATTATTGGCCCAACTATTTAAAGCCTTGCATAAACGCAATGGCGAGTTCGATACCAGTAAGGTAGATGATGTGGTGCTTGGCTGCGTAACGCCTATTGGCGAGCAAGGCGGCGATATTGCCAAATTCGGGCATATGATGGCAGGCTGGGACTGGATAGTTTCAGGCATGCAAATAAACCGTTTCTGTGCTTCGGGCTTAGAGGCTATTAACTTGGGCGCTATGAAAATACGCAGCGGTTGGGAAGAAATGGTGGTAGCCGGAGGTATTGAAAGTATGAGCCGCAACCCTATGGGTAGCGATGGCGGTGCCTGGTATTTGGATCCTCAGGTAAACTCGCGTTTAGGTTTTATTCCGCAAGGTATATCGGCCGATTTGATTGCTACCGTTGAAGGCTTTAGCCGCGAAACAGTTGACAATTACGCATTAGAATCGCACAGGCGTGCGGCACATGCGCGCAAAAACGGGTATTTCAATAAATCAATAGTATCTGTGGTTGACCAAAATGGATTATTGGTTTTAGATAATGATGAAACGATACGCGAAGATGCTTCGATGGAAGCCATGGCTAAACTGCAACCATCGTTTGCCACACCCGGCGAATTTGGTTTTGATGCGGTGGCTATGTTGAAATATACAGAAGTTGAAAATATTAACCACGTACACACACCGGGCAACAGTTCGGGGATAGTGGATGGTGCTGCTTTAACTTTAATAGGCAGTAAAGAAATGGGAGAGAGGATGGGTCTTAAACCGCGAGCGCGTATAGTAGCGGGTGCGGTAACAAGTGCCGAACCTACCATAATGCTTACCGGCCCGGCAGATGGCGCCCGTAAGGCTTTGAAAATTGCCGGTATGAACAGTAAGGACATTGACATTTATGAAATGAATGAGGCCTTTGCTTCGGCAGTATTAAAGTTTCAGCGCGAGTTGAATTTGGATGATAATATATTGAACGTAAACGGCGGTGCCATAGCTATGGGCCACCCGCTGGGTGCTACCGGCAGCATGTTGGTAGGTACCGTGTTGGATGAGTTGGAGCGCACCAATAAAAGCACCGGCTTAATTACGCTTTGCGTAGGTGGTGGTATGGGTGTGGCTACTATTATTGAGAGGGTGTAGTTATACTTTTAATAGCACACTTTTTGCTTGTATATGGTAAAAGGAGGAGGTGTTATGATACGCAAATTGAAAAGCGGGGAATACCGCATCTATTCGCGGAAAAAGAACCCTAAAACCGGTAAGCGCCGCAATTTGGGAACTTTTAGTACCCGCGCAGCAGCCGAAAAACATGAGCACGAAATTCAGTACTTTAAACATCATTAAAGCAAAAGCGGCAGGTTATATAACCTGCCGCTTTTGCTTTTTTATAAGTGATATTAGTTGTTGTCGCCGTATTCTTTAGCATCGCTAATGTTTCCGTCTTTATCTAAGCAAACACCATTTTGCAATATTTTTTTGGTACCGTTTTTCTCAATAATAGTACCGTTTACCAACAGTTGTTTGCCGTCCCTAAATTTAAGTTTACGTGTAAGCATAGTACCGTTTGGCTTAATAACCATTATTATGTTATCGGTACGGGCATGTACACAATAGGCCGCAGCTTTTATTTCAGGCGCGTTGGTTGCCGGGGTAGCTTTGGTGGTTTGTGCTTTTGCCGCAAATGCCATGCAACAAAGTAGCATTATTGTGGTTATTGTTTTCATAACACATAGTTTAGTAAAAATTGTAAAAAGGCATACCGTGTTAAAAAAACGGGATATTTGAGTACATCGCTACTCATAAATTTGCATATTAGCTGTTAGGGTTTAAAATTTGATTCTTAACCAAGCTACAGTATACTTGCACTGTATATACAAACACATCAGCACAATATGATTGACTATAATAAGGATTCGGAAGGCATTGTAACGCTAACTTTAAATAACCCTAATAAATCGGCTAACGTTATTAACCTGGCATTTGGCGAAGCGCTGAAAGCAACTATTAAAAAATTGCAAGCCGAAAAGGACAGCATAAAAGGTATCATTATAGCATCGGCTAAGGAAACCTTTTTGGCAGGAGCCGATATTGATGAAATGTTTGCTGAAACGAACGCTCAAAATTTGTTTGACAGAGCCCAACGTTTAAAAGAGGCTTTTCGCTATTTAGAAACACAAGGCAAACCTGTGGTGGCTGCTATTAACGGTACTGCATTAGGTGGTGGTTTTGAAATTACTTTGGCTTGCCACAGGCGAATAGCTATTGATAACCCCAAAATACAAATAGGCTTACCCGAAGTTACATTGGGCTTACTACCGGGTGCGGGCGGCGTTACGCGTATGACACGCATGCTGGGTTTACAACCTGCCTTGGCATACTTAACCGAAGGTAAAAAGGTAGAGCCTAAACAGGCATTGGCCGATGGCTTGATACATGAACTTGCTACCGATAAGGATGACTTAATGGCTAAGGCGCGCGCGTGGGTGCTTGCCAACAAAACGGCTATACAACCCTGGGATGATAAAGGCTACAAAATGCCCGGCGGCACACCACTTACCCCAAAAGTTGCACAAGTATTGCCTGTAGCACCTGCTATGCTGGCTAAAAAAACGCATAATAATTACCCTGCGCCTTTGGCAATAATGAGTGCCGTGGTTGAAGGCGCTATGGTAGATTTTGAAACTGCAACGCGCATTGAAAGCCGCTACTTTGTGCAACTGGCTATAGGTAAAGTTGCTAAGAATATGATTACGGCTTTTTGGACACAATTGAACGCGATAAATGCCGGAGGCAGCCGCCCAGCCCCCTCCAACTCGTCCGAAGGGGGAGGGTTAATACAGCCCAAATATGATTTTAAAAAAGTAGGTGTATTGGGTGCGGGTATGATGGGTAGTGCTATTGCTTATTGCGCTGCTATAAGCGGTATGGAATGTGTGCTGAAAGATGTAAACGAAGAAGCAGTAGCCAAAGGAAAAGCATACAGCGAAAACCTATTGAAGAAACGTGTTAGCAAAGGCAAAATGACTAAGGAGAAAGCCGAAGAAGTTTTAAGCCGTATTCATGCTACCGTTAATGCAGATGATTTAAAAGGTTGCGACCTGATTATTGAAGCAGTAATTGAAGACCGTAACATTAAAGGCATAGTAACTAAAGAAGCCGAGGACCGCATTGCTGATACAGCGATATTTGCATCTAATACTTCAACGTTACCGATAACAGGTTTAGCTGAAAAATCGATGAGGCCGAAGAATTTTATTGGCTTGCATTTCTTTTCGCCGGCCGATAAAATGCCATTGGTTGAAATTATAGTTGGTAAAGAAACCAGCGATGAAACCCTTGCCCGTGCTTTCGATTTTGTAAAGAAGATAAAGAAAACACCGATAGTAGTTAACGATAGCCGCGGCTTTTATACATCGCGCGTGTTTGCAACGTATGTATTGGAAGGTATAGCCTTGTTGGGCGAAGGGCACAATGCCCGTGCTATTGAAATGGCAGGTGTTAAAGCAGGTATGCCTGTGGGGCCGTTGGCATTAACCGATGAGGTGAGCTTGGGCTTACTAACCCATATACGCAAACAAACCGTAAGGGACCTGGAAGCAGAAGGCAAGCCTGTACCGCAACACAGCGCATACACGGTAGTTGATAAAATGGTTGATGAATTTAAACGGATGGGTAAAGCCGCAGGCGCCGGATTTTATGAGTACCCTACCGACGGAAGCAAAAAACATTTATGGGGTGGCTTGAAAGAAGCGTTTGAAAAGAATACTGATAGAACCGATGGTATTTCGGTGAAGGCACAGGTGGAGAAGGATATGGAAGAGCGCCTGATGTTTATACAGGTAATTGAAACCGTGCGTTGTTTGCAAGAGGGTGTATTGCGTTCGGTGGCCGATGCTAATATAGGTTCGATATTTGGTTGGGGGTTTGCACCGTTTAAAGGTGGTACCCTGCAATATGTAAATGACTATGGCGTGAAGGAATTTGTGGCGCGTGCAAAAGAACTGAATGCTAAATACGGGGATCGCTTTGCTGTTCCTGCATTGCTTGAAACCATGCTTAAAGAGGGTAAAACCTTTTAACCATCACAGGGTATTAATACCCCAAAATGTGGAATTGCATACACAAAACAAAAGGTAAGCCCCAAACGGGACTTACCTTTTTCAATTATGCGTAAATCTTGTTTAGTTAGGCTTACATTTTTTTAGCTGCTTCAGCATCGGTATCTGCAAAAGGCCTGTTAACCGCTTTTATGGCAGTATACTCCAGTTGTAATTCACCAATTATTTTTTTATCGGCAGCAGTAATATCTTTTGCCAAGTTTTGTTTTGCATCGTTCAACGCTTTATAGGTGTTGTTTATCGTCGTCCATTGCTCCTTAGTGTAAGTGTCTTTATTACCTTTTACAGTGCTTACAAAGTGCTCATAAACGTTTTTAATATTAGTTGCGGTAAGTCCTGTGTAATCGCTTTTGGCGTCTTCGGTTACTAAAGTAACGCGTAGCTTTTCCATATCTGCCTGGGCCATTTCATTTTCCTTTTCTTGTTTACGTGTAGTGTAGTCAGCTTTAAACTGTTCCCAATTGTTTACAGCTTCGTTATAATTACTGCGTACTTCTTGGCCCATTTTAGCGGTATCCATTTCAAGTTTAGCCTTTCTTTCATTGTATTCGGCTTCTAATTTATCCCACTGCTCATCCATATACATATCGGCTGAATCTTTGTGGTTTTGTACATAGGTTTTAAAATCTTCGGTGTCTTTCTTTACCTGATCGTTATTATCGCATGAGGTAAAAAACAAAGTAGAGGCTAAGCATAGCATTAATGGCCATGTTACTACTTTTACAGGGTTTAGTTTGGTTTTACTGGGTATCATTGGGTTAATTTTTGGGGTTAATAATTTAGTATTTCATCAACCCTTAAAAAAGTGTGCCAAAGAGATTAACTAAACGGCATGTTGGTTAAGAACTACCCTCAACTTATCGCCTTCAATATCAACTTCGTCAAGTACGTGGCCATTAACTAAAGGGGCAGGTTTGCCGTTTTCAATGATATGCGGTGTGGTGAATATTTGGGCTTCGTCCCACAGCTTTTTGACGATAAATGCATTGAGTAAGGTAGGCCCCCCCTCCACTATTACTGATTGTATCTGGCGTTTATATAGTTCATGCAGTATTTGATGCTCTACATCAGCGGTAAAATCAATTTTAACCCATTCAACATTGTTCTGTTGCTTGTTCTCAACAGCATTAAACACCAAGGTAGGGGCCTCGCTATTGAACAGATTAAGCCTTTGCGGTAGGTCTAAGTTTTTATCGATAGTAATGCGCAAAGGGTTTTTGCCCTGCCATTCGCGTACGGTTAATAGCGGGTTATCAACCAATACTGTGTTTTTACCTACCATAATGGCTTGCTCGTGGCTACGCCATTTGTGCGCTAACTTTTTACTGGCACTATTGCTCAACCAAATTTGCTTGGGTTCGGCAAGTGCCATAAAGCCGTTGCTGCTGCTTACCCATTTTAAAAAAATGTATGGCCGCTGTTTGGTGTGGTAAGTCATAAACCTGCGGTTCAAAAAATCGGCTTCCTGTTTCAATACGCCTGTTATTACTTCAACACCGTGCGCGCGGAGGCGTTCAATGCCTTTGCCCGCTACTAAGGGGTTAGGGTCGTTACTGGCTATTACTACCCGCGGTATTTTATGTTGGATAATTAAATCGGCACAGGGAGGTGTTTTGCCGTGGTGGCTGCATGGTTCTAAGCTAACATACAAGGTGCTTTGTGCCAGTATAGAGGCAATACTTTGTTTCTCATTGCCTATAGACGCAAGGTATTGCGTCTCTACACTATTAATGGCATTTACCTCGGCATGTGGCCCACCGTATTGCATGTGGTAGCCCTCGCCAATAATTTGGTTATTATGCACCACTACACAACCCACCATAGGGTTGGGCGCTACATTACCTAAGCCTTTTATGGCTAAATTGAGGCAGCGTTGCATGTAATGTTGGTGCGTGTTCACAATGCTAAAATAAAAGAAATAGAACGCTGATTATCATGATTTTTTATGATAAAATATGATTTATTATTAAAATGCTTGGTGTTATTTGCGTTGATTGTATGTACGGTTTTAGCATTCTATTTCTTAGTATTATTGCTGCCATGACTATTGCTGAACAGCAGAAAATATATCGCGATGCGCTTACTGCCATATACGGCACGCGCGAAGCAACTGCTATTACCCGCTTGGTGTTTGAGCAGGTATTGCAATTGGATGCCACCAAAATTGCCCTTGACCGTTACCGCATTATAACACAACATCAGCAACAGCTATTAACGGTGATGTTACAGCGCTTACTTGAACATGAGCCTGTGCAATATGTATTAGGAGAGGCTGACTTTTTCGGGTTGAAATTTAAGGTAGATAGGAATGTGCTAATACCCCGCCCTGAAACGGAGGAATTGGTTGAATGGGTATTGCTGGATTATGGAGAAGCTGCGGAATTAAGTTTACTTGATATAGGCACGGGCAGTGGGTGCATCCCAATTGCGTTAAACAGTAAATTGCCCAATGCAAATATAGAAGGGGTAGATGTAAGTGAAGGTGCTTTGCAAGTGGCTGAAGCAAACAACCAGTTGAATGGTACTAAGGTGAAGTTTTACAAGCTCGATATTTTGAAGCAGGAGTTAAAGCCTGAAGCTTATCATGTAATAGTTAGCAATCCACCCTACATTACAGAAGGTGAAAAGGCATTGATGAGTGAAAACGTGCTGCGATACGAGCCGACTTTGGCGCTTTTTGTGCCTAACCACGATGCTATGCTGTTTTACCGTGTTATTGCGCAACAGGCCGCCACTGCCTTAAAACCCGGCGGGACGCTTTATTTTGAAATAAATGAGGCAGGAGGTAAAGAGGTGACAGAGTTACTAAAAAGGGCTGGTTTTATTAAAATTGAGTTAAAAGCCGACTTAAGCGGCAAAGACAGGATGGTAAAGGCGTTAAAACCTTGATAATGCGCCTGATTTGTTAATTTCATTAACGTTATTATTTGCCTTTAAAGCCCATGATTTTTGTCAAAACAAATGCTACTTAGTTTGTTTTGGGTTAACTTTACACCCGCAATTTTACACAGATGAAAAAGTTTCAAATCATACTACTTATAGCAGCAGCCATTGCGGTTGGAGCTATAATATACATGACAGGCGACTACACTACTTACGAAAACTTTGTACAAGCTACTGAAAGCGGAAGATCGGTTAATGTAGTGGGCTATTTGGTTAAAGATAAACCTATGGATTACGACCCACAGGTAGACCCTAACCGTTTTGCTTTTGTAATGGTTGATAAAGAAGGTAACCAACAGCAGGTAATATATAAAGGCGCCAAGCCACAGGATTTTGAGCGCAGCGAGCAGTTGGTGGTAAAAGGAAAAGTTGACGGCGAGGTTTTTAAGGCTTCGGAAATATCAATGAAATGCCCATCGAAATATGTGAATGATGAAATTACATTGAAGGAAGGAAAAGGCGACGTAACTGTGAAATCGAACATCTAAAACAAGTACCCCATTATAAATGCTTCTTAACTTTTTTGCAGAGCGGTTTGGCGCTAATGGCTTTATAGGCGAAAAACTATGGCTGGGCCACTTAGGCCATTTCTTTATTGTGTTCAGCTTTGCAGGTGCATTGCTTTCGTTCATAACCTACTTTGCTGCTGAGTTTACATTAGATGAGAAATTAAAAAAATCGTGGAACCGCATTGCGCGCATTTCGTTTATAGGGCATGGTGCCTTAGTATTCGGCGTGTTTGTTTTGTTATTTATAATGATACTGAACCACATGTTCGAGTACCATTATGCATGGAGGCATTCATCAACCGAGTTGCCGCTTAAATACATCATCTCAAGTTTTTGGGAAGGGCAGGAGGGTAGCTTTTTGTTATGGATGTTTTGGTTAGTAGTACTTGGCATAGTAGGCATATTTACCCTTAAAAATTACGAGAACCCTGTTATGGGCATTGTGGCACTTACGCAAGTGTTCCTTGCCAGTATGGTAATAGGAGTATATATTTTCGGGCACAAAATAGGTAGTAACCCTTTTATACTATTGCGCGATGAAATGGCGAATGCGCCCATTTTTCAACGCCCCAATTATTTAGAATTGATTAAAGATGGTAACGGGCTTAACCCGTTGCTGCAAAACTATTGGATGACCATACACCCGCCTGTGCTGTTTTGCGGGTTTGCATCGGTTACTATGCCGTTTGCATTTGCCATAGCCAGCTTACTGCGCCGCGATTGGGATGGTTGGGTAAAGGCTGTTTTTCCGTGGACGTTGTTTTCGGTAGCCATATTAGGTACAGGTATATTAATGGGTGGTGCATGGGCTTATGAATCGCTTAGCTTTGGTGGCTTTTGGGCTTGGGACCCCGTTGAAAACATGAGTTTTGTGCCTTGGTTAATGGTGGTAGCAGGCTTGCACATGTTATTGGTTTACCGCTATACTAAGCACTCGCTGGTAAGCACCTACGTATTTTTTATTTTAGGTTTTGCCATGGTGTTGTACTCCACCTTTTTAACACGCAGCGGTATATTGGGCGATACTTCGGTACACGCATTTACCGACTTGGGTATGACGGGGCAGCTGCTTATATACATGGCGTTTTTTATAGTGGTGGGCTTTACCTTATTGCTTATACGCGTTATCAAAAAACAAATACCGCCATCGGAAAAAGAGGAGGAGCTTTGGAGCCGCGAATTTTGGATGTTCATCGGTTCGTTAGTATTACTGCTTTCGGCCGTGCAAATGACCTTTACCACTTCTATCCCTGTATGGAATAAACTATTCGACCTGAAAATAGCCCCGCCCGAAAAAGTTATACAACACTATAATAGCATACAAGTATGGTTAGGTATTTTGGCCGGATTGCTTACAGGTTTGGTACAGTATTTTAGCTATAAGCGCGGCAAATTACCCAACACTGCTAAATGGGCGCTTTACACTTTTATTGCATCAATAGTACTATCAATTGCCATTGCGTATGCTATGGATATTGATATACTGCAACAATACCTGATAGACCGTACACAGAACGCCAAATGGTTGTTTATTAAATTTAAATTTATATCGCCATACTTCATGTTTTTAGTGGCGGGTATGTACGCAGTGTTAGGTAACTTGGGTTACTTAATAGTTGTAATTAAAGGAAGCTTTAAGCAACTGGGCGGTACAGTGGCGCACTTTGGTTTTGGAGTATTTTTGGTGGGTGTTTTAATATCGCAAAACAAGCAGCAGGTAATATCGCTAAATAAGCAAGGCATTAACTTTGGTAAAGATTTTAAGGAAGATGAAAAGCGCGATAACATTTTATTGCTGCGCGATTCGGCATTGCAAATGGGTGATTATTTAGTAACCTATAAAGGAACTGAGGTAAATAGCCCTAACACACTATATAGTGTAAGCTATGTACGTAAAAATGCAAGTGGCGAGGTAGTTGAAAAATTTACTCTGCACCCCAATGCACAGCTAAACCCTAAGATGGGCTTTTTAGCAAACCCAGATACTAAGCATTATTGGAGTAAGGATGTGTTTACACACGTATCGTCGGTGCCCGATAACAGCAATTTGAAAGATACCACTACACAGATTGAGGTAAGTGTAAACGATACTTTTGCAACCCGCAATGCATTAATAGTGGTTGATTCGTTAACACCTAACCCTACTTTGCCGGCTGATTTTGACAAGACCCAAAAGTTGGCTGTGGGTGTGCCGTTGCAGGTAAAATCGGCAGATAATAAAACCTACCGTATACAGCCGGTATTTATTATTGATATGGCTGATGGCAACTCTATTAGTTCAATACCTGCTAAGGTTGATGAAATGGGTATTACCATTGATATAGCACGTATTAACCCCGAAAGTAAAAAGGTAACCCTTAGCATCCGCGAAACCGAAAAACCTATGGACTTTATTATTATGAAAGCTATCGTTTTTCCTTATATCAACTTAGTATGGTTGGGCGGTATTATTACCTTTTTAGGCGCTTTGCTAAGTATGTATAAGCGTTGGATGGATAACCGCCAAACAACGGCAGTTTAGTGTTTGTTGTTGTGTGTTTGATGTTTGTTACAACTTCTGCCAAATTAATTCGTATTTCTCTGTATTATTACTCTAAGCGTTCTGTCCCTCTGTGTTAAATTCTATTTTGTATTCCTGTAGTTTGTATATAGCTTTTTTATACATTTGGAGTAATGAAGATATCCATTATAGGGGCAGGTAACGTGGCTACACAATTGGCGCTGGCATTACGCCGCGTCGGGCATACTATTGTGCAAATAGGTAACCGTAGCAACGATGCAGGCCAGGAGCTTGCCAAAACAGTGGGGGCAACTTTTACATCGAACTTAAAAGCCTTGGAAGACGCCGATATATACATTATTGCAGTTAAGGATGACGCTATTGCCGATGTGGCATCGCAATTACATTTAGGCGGTAAAATTTTGGTGCATACATCAGGCACTAAAACCAGCGAGATATTGAGTTTTGCAACGCAAAATTTTGGCGTTTTTTATCCGTTGCAAACTATGACTAAACAAACTAAAATTGATTTTACCGATATACCTATTTTGATTGAGGGCAACAATGCACCTACCATAAAAGTATTGGATGTATTGGCTAAAAGTTTATCGAAAAATATACATACTGTTGATGAGCAACAACGCCAATGGGTGCATGTGGCGGCTGTGTTTGCTAATAACTTTACCAACCACATGTTCAGTATATCGGAAAAGCTATTGGTTGAGCATGGGTTAAGTTTGGATATACTAAAACCTTTGATTATACGATCGGTTGAGAATTTGCAAAATGCTTCGCCTGCCGATATACAAACAGGCCCCGCGGCGCGCGGCGACTCATTAACTATTGAACGGCATGTTGAGTTGTTGGCCAACCATAACCGCCTACAAAAAATATACGAAATATTAACTGCCAGTATTTTGGCATCAACCCATATTAATAAGCTGCATTAAGCTTTATCTACTACTCATTATGCTTTCAACTATCAACGCATTTTTCCGATTTATCCGCATCGGCAATTTACTTATCATAGCCCTTAGCTTGTCGCTGTTTTATTATTTGGTGTTAGTGCCTGTGCACCATAACACGTTGCACACCACCTTACTGCCGCTTAATACTACCGATTTTATTTTGTTTGTGCTTTCGGTAATGCTGATAGCCGCAGCAGGCAATATTATTAATGATTATTTCGATTTTGAATTAGATAGGGAATATAAACCCGGGCGCCCGCTTGCTTCGGGTAAGTTTACGTTAGATTTTGCCATGTACCTGCACGGTGCATTAGCGTTTGCAGGTATTGGTATTGGTTTTTATTTGGGTTGGAGCAATGGCAAAATGCAGTTGGGTTACATTTACATTATATGTACGCTGTTGTTGTATGTGTATTCATCGTACCTTAAAAAGTTGCCATTGGTAGGTAATATAGTAGTGGCCGCCCTTAGTGGGTTTGTGTTTGTGTTGTTGTTGCTTTTCGAAGCTAATTTTTTAACCATTATCAGTTTCGATAATGCTGCATACGCTATGAAAATACTTTTATGGCAAGTTTACTTTTACGGAGGCTTTGCTTTTATTACCAGCCTTGCCCGCGAAATTGTGAAGGATATAGAAGATGCCGAAGGCGATGCCGCACATGATATAAATACACTGGCAGTGCAATTTGGTGCCAATGTTGCCAAGGCTGCAGGCGTAATAGTGTTACTGGCTTTGTTGGGTGGTATTGGGTATTTTGCCTATAACTTTTACATGGGTGGCGCTATTAAAGAAGCGCTATACATGGGCTTAATAGTTGGGCTGCCTGTAGCGGTAGTAATTAGTATGCTTACTGTGGCTAAGCAAGCCAAGCAGTATACTAATGTAAGCCTGCTTATTAAAGTAATAATGCTGTTAGGTATACTTAGCATACCTGCATTTTATTTGTTTAGCAAAATGGCCGCTGCAGCATAAATAATTGATTAATGATGGAGAGGAAAATAATACTGGCATCCAGATCGCCGAGGAGAAGCGAGATAATGCGCATGGCAGGTTTTGAGTTTGAAGTGAGATCGAAAGATGTGCCTGAGAACCACCCGGAAGGTATTGCACAGGAAGAAATACCCGTGCATTTAGCACAGAAAAAGGCAAAGGCACTATTGCAAGAGGCAGCGGATAACGAAGTGATAATTGGTGCCGATACCATAGTGATTTTAAACGGTGTAATATTTGAAAAGCCAATTAACCGTGATGATGCTGTGCGTATGCTTGGCCAACTTAGCGGCAATATGCACCAAGTGGTAACAGGGGTATGCATTATAAGCAAGCAAAAAGAAGTAACCTTTAACGATGTTACCAAAGTGTACTTTAATAAACTTACCCAAGCCGAAATTGAATACTACGTAGATTATTTTAAACCTTACGATAAAGCGGGTGCTTATGCCTGCCAGGAATGGATTGGTGCCGTAGCTATCAGCAAATTTGAGGGTGACTACTGTAATGTAGTTGGCTTGCCAATTAACAGGGTGTATGCGGAGTTAAAGAAGTTTTAACCTTCTATTTTTCTAAATAATTTCTACTCGCTATTTACCACTTACTAATTACTGGTTAGGTGGCTCATCATTTCATCGCGTACCAACTGTTTTAATTGTTCTACATCTTTAACCGTCATTCCCGTAGTAGGTATGGGGTGGCTCCAATAAACATCTACTTTGCCGGGTTGCAATTGTAAGCCTTGCGGCGGATTTAACTCTCTGGCACCAACTAAGGTTTGCACTGCAATAGGTACTTGGGCCAATATAGCTGCACGGAAAGCCCCGTCTTTAAATTCTTTAATCGGGGCAGGGCTGCGGTTGCGGGTACCTTCGGGGTATAGTAATATGCTGTTGCCGTTGCGTAGTTCCTGTACCATATACAGCATACTTTTTTCGCGGCTCTCTTTGCTTTGGCGGTCAACCATTATGGCCAGCATTTTAACCATATAGCCAAACATTGGAATTTTGAGTATCTCAATTTTAGCTAAAAATTTCATGGGCTGCGGCATGGCTGCTGCGGTTGAAATAATATCGAGCGCTGATGTGTGATTGGCTACATATACGTAAGTGCCTTTAGGGTCAATACGTTCTTTATTATGAACCTTTTGCCATACCAAGCCCACGGCCAATAAAAAGGGCGATAAAACGCGGCAGTTAATCCAGATACAAAACATGGCGTATCTGCGGCCAAACAGGCCTAATATAATAGCGTAAATGGGTGTGGCGATGGATATGACTATTACAAACCATATACTGACCCATACGGCCCAAATAGTGCGGAGTATGTATTTAACTATGCCCATGTTATTGCAATTGGCGTAAGTAAAGTTGTATGGTGTTCTCTAACCCAAGATACAAACAATCTTTTACCAATGCATGGCCTATTGAAACTTCTAACAACTGCGGTATATGTTGCTGAAAGAATTGAAGGTTATCTAAATTTAAATCGTGGCCGGCGTTTATACCAATGCCTATTGAGTTGCAATAGTTAGCAGCAGCAATAAAATTTTTAATGGCTGCATTTTTATCTGCATCAAAATCATGGGCATAGGGGCCGGTATAAAATTCAATCCTATCGGCGCCTGCGGTTTTTGCCGCTTCAATTTGCGCATTAACAGGGTCGATAAATAACGACGAGCGAATACCCAAACTGCGCAATTGATCAGTTACTTCTTTCAAAAATGCTTGGTGCTTAATAGCATCCCAACCGTGGTCGCTGGTAAGCTGCCCCGGCTCATCGGGTACTAAGGTACATTGGTGCGGTTTTACCTCCGCTACCATTTTTAAAAAGTCGGGTGTAGGGTAACCTTCAATATTAAATTCGGTTGTTACCACTTCCTTTAATGCGTACACATCTTTACGGGTTATGTGCCTTTCATCGGGGCGGGGGTGTACGGTAATGCCCTGTGCGCCGTAGCGTTCGCAATCTTTTGCAAACTGTATCAAATCGGGCACATCGCTACCGCGCGCATTACGCAGCAAAGCAATTTTATTAATGTTTACGGATAACCTTGTCATAAATCAAAGATGTTGAATAAATACAAAAAAGTACAATCGTAAAATTAAATTACAATATCACCTTTTCGGTGATTGACTTTAGGTAGGATATTTATATTATTTGCAACATTAAATTAAACCTCATATGAATAGTATTAATGAAATAAAGCAGAAAATATTAGGATTGAGTATTGCTGAAGATTCAAACCCTAAAAGTATTGAAGATGTAACTGCTTTGTTAAAGTCAATTACTGATATAGAAAAAGCGAATGCAGAGATTAATAAGAATGGGGTAGAAATAAATAATTCAAGCTCTGCTCAAAAAACAGAAAATATCAGATTTTGGTTTACCACTGTGGCAACACTTATATCTACACTTATAGTTTGTCTAACCCTGTATTTTCAAATAGAGCAATCAAGGGCAAATAACGATTTACAACGACAGGCCACTGAAGACACACAATGGAGGGAGTTACTAAGCAATTTTAGTAATGCAAAAATGCAGGATAATTTAGCTATGCCTTCGATGATTAAATCATTTTATAAATCTAAGAGGTACGGAAACGAAGCTAGAGAGTTAGCAGTTATGTATATGCCGCAAATGGGTTCGGTTGCCAATGATTTCAACTTTCTGTTTGATGACTTTTATAAAAGAACAAACAAGTCGAATTACAAAGATTTGGTAAGGTTAGCACAAATAATATATAAAGAAGCTGCCGCAACACAATCAAATATTGACGGCTATAACGATTGGTTAAAAAAACAGCCTTATCCTGTATTAGAATCTAGCAAGATTCAACAAGAGAAATCCCTTGTTTCTGATTTAAATAATAAAATGGGAGTAGTTGCATTAGCATTGAGCCATTTTATTAAAGATTCTTTGAAGACTGACCTAAATGAAAATATTGATTTAAGTAATGTATCATTTTACGGAACAGATCTTAGTGATGTAGATTTCAAAAATTTTAATTTAATGGGATCAGATTTAGGTCTTTGTGATATTTCAAATGCAGACCTAAGTCAGGTGATTGATATAAACCAAACCAGATGGGATCAAACTGCTTGGTGGAGGGCAAAAAAACTAAATACAGAAATTGTTAGCTTGCTTAATAATGTCTATCCTTATAATAGTGCAATTACATATGCTAATTTTACTAATCGTACTTATTCTGATTCTGCCCTTTATGAGGGAGTGCTATTGAAATACAAATAGAATTTTTTATTTTATGCTCTAATGAGACACTACAGGTTCTAAATCAAGGTAGAAAAAACCTGTGTCCCATTTTTCATTACTGTTACTATAATTGCGGTGTATGGTTTCACCGTTGGTATATAGTATGGGGTGTTTGAATATTGGGCCATCGAACACAAAGGTGTGGAACTCGCCGTTTTCGCCGCATACGTCAACGCCTGCGGGTATATCTTTTATAAACTGTTTATCAATTACACGCCCGCACCATTCTTTGCCTAAGTATTTTTCATTAGTGCAAACCAAAGTAGTTTTAAAGCCTGCATCAACAAACTCGTTTATCAGGCTATCCGATGTTTCTTTCCAAATAGGATAAACGCCTGTAATGCCGCACTCGGCCAAGTTGTTATCTCTAAACAGTTTCAGGTCTTCTAAAAATATATCGCCGAAAATAATGTACTCAATACCTTGTTGCTTTAGTTGGTTCCAGTGGTGGCGCATTATATCGGCATACTGTTCCATACTGCAAGGCTCAGGCAACATTAATTTTATTAGCGGAATGCCTATGGCTTCGGCTTGTTGTTCAATTAACTCTTCGCGCACGCCATGCATGCTTACGCGTTTGTATTTTTCGCTAATGGTTGTAACTAAATAGCACACTTCATATTCGCCTTGTTGTAACACCCTATGTAAACTAAGCGATGAATCCTTACCGCCACTCCATGCTATTACTGCTTTTTTCATAGTTCAATTTATTTTCTTGCCACAAAGGCACAAAGTAAAGAACCTTCTCTAAAAAATTCTTAACGGTACTAATCATAAAAACAAAAAGGGCAATCCCTTTTCGGAACTGCCCTTGTATTTTATCTATCAACTACCAATAGGCAACTGACAATTGATTTTAGTAGCGGTAGTGCTCAGGCTTATAAGGGCCTTCAACTTTAACGCCAATGTATTTAGCTTGGTATTCTTCTAATACATCTAACTCAACACCAATTTTTTCAAGGTGTAATTTAGCAACCATTTCATCTAAGTGCTTAGGCAAGGTGTAAACCTTGTTTTCGTAGCGCTCGCTGTGTTGCCATAATTCTAATTGAGCAAGAGTTTGGTTGGTAAAGCTGTTACTCATTACAAAGCTTGGGTGGCCCGTAGCGCAACCTAAGTTAACCAAACGGCCTTCGGCTAATACAATAATGTCCTTATCATCGATAGTGTATTTATCAACTTGTGGTTTTATTTCATCTTTAGTTTTACCGTAATTAGTATTTAACCAAGCCATATCAATTTCGTTATCGAAGTGGCCAATGTTGCATACTACAGCGTTGTGTTTCATAGCACGGAAGTGACGCTCAAGGATGATATTACAGTTACCTGTTGCAGTAACAATAATATCAGCTTCTTTAACGGCGGTATCCATTTTCTTAACCTCAAAACCTTCCATAGCTGCCTGTAAAGCGCATATAGGGTCAATTTCGGTAACGATAACACGTACACCTGCATTGCGTAACGAATCGGCAGAACCTTTGCCTACATCGCCATAACCTGCAACAACAGCAATTTTACCTGCCATCATTAAATCGGTAGCACGGCGGATAGCATCAACTAACGATTCGCGGCAGCCGTATTTGTTATCGAATTTAGATTTAGTAACCGAGTCGTTAATGTTAATAGCAGGCAGCAATAAAGTGCCGTTCTTTTCGCGTTCGTACAAACGGTGTACACCTGTAGTGGTTTCTTCGCTTATACCTTTAATGCCTTGCGCTAATTCAGGATATTTATCAAATACCATGTTAGTAAGGTCGCCACCATCATCTAATATCATGTTAAGGGCTTTGCCGCCTTCAAAGGCAAACAAAGTCTGTTCAATACACCAGTTAAATTCTTCTTCGTTCATGCCTTTCCAAGCATATACGGGTACACCGGCAGCGGCTATAGCAGCAGCAGCGTGGTCCTGTGTTGAAAATATATTACATGAGCTCCAGGTAACTTCGGCGCCCAATGCTGTTAATGTTTCAATAAGTACGGCAGTTTGTATGGTCATGTGTAAGCAACCTGCAACGCGAGCACCTGCAAGCGGTTTGCTTTCGCCGTATTGGCTACGCAGGCTCATTAAACCCGGCATTTCGTGTTCAGCCAATTTAATTTCCTTACGGCCCCATGCGGCAAGGCTCATATCTTTTACTTTGTACTTCAATTTAGTTTCAGTTGTAGTTGACATAAAATATTGTTTTTAGCGGCGCAAATATAATAAATTAAACCCTGCCTTTATAACAAAAGGCAGGGCAGATTGTTTGCGCTAAGAATCAGTTATTTAAGTTGAATTTTAGTTGCCATTGACAAATTTATACCCAACGCCGCGCACCGAATGGAAGAATTGCGGGTTGGTGGGGTCTTTCTCGAAATACTTGCGGAACGACATTACAAAGTTATCGATTGTGCGTGTGGTAGGGTAAACATCGTAACCCCAAACAAAGCGCAATATATCGTGCCTTGAAACTACGGTGTCTTTTTTGGTAATAAGCAGTTTTAACAGCGCAATTTCCTTTTTGGTAAGCACTACGTCTTTACCGCCTACGCCTTTGGCTTTAAAGGTTACAAAGTTCACTTCGTTTTCGCCAAACTTGTACATTTCGGGTGCGGTGCCATCATCTTTTTTACTGCGCTCGCTATGCTTAACCAATACTTTTACACGTAGTAGTAGCTCTTCCAAATTAAAAGGCTTGGTCATGTAGTCATCGGCGCCCAGTTTAAGGCCGTTTACTTTATCCTGGCTGGCATCTTTAGCGGTTAAAAAAAGTACAGGTGTTTCAGTATCGTCAAGCCTTATTTTTTCGCAAAGGGTAAAGCCATCAATTTCGGGTAGCATTACATCCAAAATGTAAAGGTTAAACCTGCGGTCGCCCACTTTTTTCATAGCCTTCGATCCCGTATCTGCTACTTCTACTTCGTAGCCTTCCAATTCAAGGTTCATTTTAATAACCTCTCGTAGGTTTTCCTCATCTTCAACCAGCAGTATTCTTTGTGAGCTCATAAGCAATGCATTAGTGGGTTAGGGTATTCAGGGTTCGCAGTATAATTATACAGTCAAAAAATCATATTAGTGTCACGGAAATGTCAAATTGCAAAACACTTATATTTCTTCTTGTTTTTGCTGTTTGCTTTTAGGAAACAGCAGTACAAAAGCAGTGCCGTTGGGTTTGTTATCTTCAATGCTTATAGTGCCTTTGTATATTTCCATAAAGCGCTTAACAATAAATAAGCCTAAGCCCGTGCCTTTGGTTTTACGGGTGTCTTCGTTACCAATGCGGTAAAATTTATCAAACACTTTTTTGCGTTCGTCTACCGGTATACCAATGCCGTTATCGGCTACTGATAGTTTTACGTGGTCGCCTTGGTTTTCGAGTGTAACAAGTATTTCGGTTTCGGGCTCCGAGTATTTAATGGCATTTTCAATTAAGTTAGTAGTAACCGATATAAAGCCCATAGTATCTAAATGCAAGTACACATCATCGGCAATATGTAACTGTATTTTTATTTGCTTTTTGTTGTTGCTAAACCTATCGGTAACTCGGCGTAATAAGTCGGCGATGTTAATATCATCTTCGGCAAACCCATGTTGACTTTGTTCAATTTTAGCAGCAAACAATATGTTATCTACTAAACTTTCTAACCTATCTAAATCGATTAGTGAGTTGTTAATTAGACGCTCTGTTTGCTCGGGTTCCAGTTTACGCTTTATCATGGTTTGCAGCGAAACTTTAATGGTTGATAAGGGCGATTTTAATTCGTGGGTTATAGAGTGCAGGAAATTGCGTTGCTGTAAAGCCAGTTCAATTTCAATTTTAAACACTCGGCGAACCATAATAAAACCTACTATGAGCAGTACAAAAAATACCCCCCCCTCGGTAAATATCATTAGCCGTTGGCGTGCGTATTTAATATGTATTTGCTGGTAATCGCCGGTACGTGTGTAGTCAGCCCCGGGGTTTGTTTTATAATACTTTTCGGCATTCAGTTCTATTTTTTCTTTAAAGGCAGTTTCGTTTTTAGCATATAGCAAATAGCCCCACCAAAGCGAAAAAACAATGATGTATGAAAATACTACATAAAAGGTACGAAATGGGTTGCTGGCTGAAAACTGCTTAATCATAGGTTTGATATGAAGTTGAAAGATACTGCATTAAGTGTTGGACAAAGTTAATTGGCTTCAATTTATTATTTTCAAACCATGGCTAAAAGAAAGAGGAAAAAGAAGACTAAACAAGAGTTAAATGAAGAAAACGAGTTTCTAAAGCTGAAAATGATGGCTGAATTTGGAGGTAATTTTGTGGGAAACGATGAGATATCGCCGGAAGTGGAGAACCAGTTTTTAAAGCAAATCTTAAATTTTCATAAACGCCAAGAAGACTCATCGGTTACCAATATTTACAAATTTATTGGCGAGCCGGAGTACAACCATGTGCATGATATGAATGATAAAGAAGTAAAGCGTGAGCTGAAAAGATTAATGCGCATACTTAAAAAACACGGTGTTGGCTTAGATGTGTTAGCGCCTACACCCGACAGGGAAATATACCGCTTTATTACTGAAGAACTTTTTAAGCAGGAGATAGAAGATGTGAGGCTAAAAGGTTGGGTAAGCCAGTATATATATGAGGAGTTTCATCCGAACGCCGATTATGATGTAAAAAACGTAGTGCATTATGCCATTCTATCTATGTTCGATACGGAGTCGTTTTTCTTTGGCGATTATTTTTCGGAGGATATGAAGGACTCGCTTGGCTTAACTACCGATATTGAAGAATTAAGAGAAAAGGTAGAGCGATTTAAAGCGGAGTTTAACGATGTGATATTGGTTAATTATGATTTTATGGAGGTTAACATTGATATTGATAAAGGTGTTGCACATGTAGTAGCCGACATAACTTATAAAACACAAAAAGTAAAAGGCCGCCGCACCAAGCGCGAGCTTACTACCGTTGAGTTTTTTTTGCAACGCAGTAGCATGATAAGCAGCTGGTGGGAGATATACCGTGTGGTAAGCGAACTGTTTTAAATAGTTAAACCTTACGGCTTTTAAGTACTGTATGGCTTTTACCGTATAAATTTGGAGGTGGCGCTTTTAGTAATCCTTATAAGTAATAGTATGCGCAATTATATTTTTCTGATAATAACATTGTTTTGTATGCGCGGCTATTCGCAGTGTATGGCGCCGTTTACCGACATTAACAACTTTGTATATGTATTTGATGGTACTCAGTCTAACTATATTGAAAACTTACCGCTACGTTCGTTTAAAGTAGGACGCAGTAACATATTTGCATACATAGCCGCCAACAGCAGGCTAAAGATTTTTTATGCAGGCAAAACATATACCGTGAATGATAACTCGGCCAATTACTTTATGACCGATAACTTTTTTTTGTACCAAAATTTTAATTTAATAAAGGTACTATACGGTAACGAGTTTAAAACCCTTGAATTTAATTTCAGGGAGGGTATAGACTCGCTTTATTACAGCGATAGTATAATAGCATGGACCAATGCCTTAGGCGAACTTAATGTGTTTTATAATGGCGAAACGCAGGTAATTGAGCGTACCGAAATACACCGTGTTAAAATGGGTGATAACATGTTTGTGTACATGGACAGGAATAACAACTTTAAAGCTTTTTACCATGGCCAGGTACAAACCTTAGAGTCGTATGAACCCACTAATTACCTACCCGATAGGGACATACTAATGTACGTGGACCAATATCGGAATTTTAAATATTTCAGGTATGGTAAAATAGAAGAAACCACAACTAATGTGCCTAATGAGTATTGGACCGGAGAAGGCTTTGGAGCCTATATTTCGATACTAAAGCAGTTGGTAGTGTATTACGAAGGGGAGGAGATAGTGTTAATGGATGACCGCCCCACCCAATTATTGATTAAAGAAAATATAATAGCATATACTGATAAGGGCAACAACTTTTGGTGCTGGTATAAAGGCAAAAAATATTGGCTGGACAGGTCGTTGCCATTAAGCTTTATGGCCGATAATGATATACTGCTTTACCAAGACCAATACGGCAGGTTAAAAGCGCTGTATTATGGCGAGCAGGTTGAAGTGAGTGACCAAATAGTGCAGAAGTATAATTTGTATAACGAAGCCGTTACCTACTCGTTACAGCCATACGAAACCAAAGTATGGTGCAACAAAAAAACTTACACATTCAGGTAGGGTTCCGGGGTTTCCTCTTTCTGAAATACTTTGCGTATGGATAGCAGGTGCAAAAATATGCCAAAGGGCGCTAAAAACGATGGCATCCAGATAAATGGAAATGAAAACAGCAGGTCGTTTTGCACGTCCATATCGTTAGCGCCGGGCATTTGGTAAAATAGCGAGTAAAGGGTATTCAATATAAAAAATAGTCCTACAAGGTTCCAAACCAATGTTAGGGGCCTATACCACTTTTTACTTTTAAACCAGTAGTAAGCTACAAATGGTGCGGTAATGCCTATTAATACGTCGAAATTTTTCCCTTCCATAGTCATAGCCGATGGTATTACTGAATACCTGAACAGTAGCAGTAATATAAACTCGCGTAATATGCGGTAAGCTTGCAGGTAAATAAACCAAAAGTTATCTACAGGCTCAATTAACTTATTAAAGCGCGGCGATGCCATTAACGCAACTATAACAGCTAATGGTGGCAACATTAAAAGCACAGGTTGCAGTTGGCTAGTACCAATATGCCTGAACATACTTGTACGGGTAATAAACAACGTAACAGCCAGCCATGCCAACATGGATATAATGGCAACCAGTGAGTAGTTACGTAATGTTTTGCCCGGTACATTTGCCTTTTTGCAAGTAACATAAATGGCTATAAGTATGATAAATGCAACGCCAAATACTAATGCAATAAACATGGCGGATACATGTGGGGGTATTAAAGACATACGTTACAAGCTGAATACCATAAATATATCCTGAAAAAATTAGTCTTTCAAAATTTATTATTCATTAAGGGTGCAAGAATTAAGTAACAAAGTGGCAAGTGTTTAAACCCACATTTGTAATAGGCTTGTAAAAATATTCATTCAACGCCATTATATATTAAAGAAAACTATTGTGGCATACTAATAAATACACATTATTGAATATTTTAGGCATCAATTGAAAATACCATATTATGCGTATAATTTTTACCCGCAATTACCTGTCGCTGTTAATCATCTTATTTTTAAGTATTGCGTTTTCGCAGCAGGCCAGTGCATCGCATGCTATGGGTGCTGATTTGGCTTATGAGTGTGTTGACCCCGCAACGCATACCTATAAAGTTACTTTAAGGTTTTATCGGGACTGTAATGGTATTGAGGAGCCCTTTTCGGTGTTTATAGATGCGTTTTCGAATAGCTGTGGCCAAAATTTTCAGGTTGAACTAATTAAGGAGCCATGTCCCGCCAATAGTAATGGGGGGCAGAGTTGCGAAGTATCGCCTTTGTGTTCTACTTCAATTTTTCAGTCAACCTGTAATGGCGGTACATTGCCGGGTGTGCAAGCATTTACCTATAGTGCATTGGTAAGCCTGCCGCAAACTTGCCCCGATTGGACTTTTGCCTTTGATGAATGTTGCCGCAACGACCAAATTACTAATGTGGCTAATGCTAATGGTGAGGATTTGTACATAGAAGCCACTTTGAATAATTCAACAGGTACATGCAATAGTTCGCCGGTGTTTACCACGTTGCCGGTACCATTTATTTGTGCCAACCAGCCTTTTTCATACAATCAAGGGGCTGTGGATGCAGATGGCGATTCACTGGTATATAGTTTAGTTACGCCTTTAGGTGCAGGTGGTGTATTGGTAAGCTATAATTCAGGGTATTCGGCTACATACCCTATTACAACCAGCCCTGCCAATAGTTTTGGTTTTTCAAACAGCACAGGCCAAATTTCGTTTACCCCCAATGGTGTGCAAGTGGCAGTTGTTACTGTATTAGTAAAAGAATACCGTAATGGTGTGCTTATTGGCAGTACCATGCGCGATATACAGATAGTGGTAATAAATTTACCGGGTTGTGGTATACCACCCGTATTTGAGGGAGTAATACAAAATACGGTTCAAAACGGATTTTATATCAATAACCAATTAGTACAAGTTTGCCCGGGCAGTAACTTATCGTTTACCGTATTGGCTTACAATCCATCGGGTGATTCGTTATTTATTGAATCAAATATTGGTACATCAATACCTAATGCCCAATTTACCACCACCTATATTTCACCCGATTCTATTTTCGGTATGCTTAACTGGGTGCCAAGTGGATTGGATACCGGATTAAATAATTTAGTGATTACTGTAAAGAATAAAAATTGCCCAATAAGCAATGTGCAATCGTATGCAATAACTATACAGGTATTAGCGGGTACGTATGCAGGCCCCGACTTGGCCTATTGCCCTGCCGGCGGCCCTGTACAATTACAGGCTTATGGCGGCACACAATTTACCTGGACACCAGCGGCGGGGCTAAGTAGTACTGCGGTATCGAACCCAT